>Ga0265299_10001267_pt1 | contig 29445 bp, 13 predicted proteins | sample AusTroGonzalo_MG_4_FD_193485 | JGI IMG/M metagenome (GOLD analysis project Ga0265299, IMG submission 193485) | Bovine rumen microbial communities from tropical cattle in Woodstock, Queensland, Australia - Gonzalo_02 | ecosystem: Host-associated > Mammals > Digestive system > Stomach > Rumen ... | reverse complement strand
CATGTTGTTAGTTTTTTAGTTGTTTGTGTTGACAATGGTTGACTAATAAGTGTTTCTCATAGCTCCCAAATGTCACTGTTTTTTCATTCTCTAATGATACTGCAAAGATACAAAATTTTCGTGAGCTATGCAATAGTTTAAGTCTGAAAAAATGCAAAAAAGCCGAGTCTTTTTCCGTTCTATACATATATTAACAGTCGGCTTCCGGAAACGGGAGATGTTTTCCCAAAAACGGGAGGTAGACGGGAGGTGTCAGCGAGACACCTCCCGTGCCTTCGGCCCTTTGTATATCGGCGTTTCAGGGGTGTCATGGGCGTATGTGAGGTTATGCGCATAGTTCATAGTTTTTCGTAAACTCAAGCATAAAGTCATAATTGACACTTCGTGTCGAGTCTGCTCACGCTCGGCATAGTTGATGCATGCATCGCTCTGCTCTCGCTTAATCGCAGCCTTCATAGTTGATGATATCGACGAGGGGCTGGGTATTGCGCAATACTCATTGAGTATTTTCAAATAGTGGCCGAGTATTTTTCAAAAGACGGTCCCTATCGTGCGAAAGTCATTGAGATACGCGCGTATCTCAATGAGATAGAATCGTATCTCATGGAGATAGCGCTGAAAATCGTTGTGTTTTTGTGAAAAGAGTGTAAAAGTGACAATTATCAAAAAAAAAGAAACAAATACCTATGGTTGTTTCATCAGATAGCTATACCTTTGCACGCAATTAAAAACCCTATAAATGAAGAAGACACTATTCGTTACCCTAACACTATGCCTTTCGCAGCTGATGATGGCTGCGAAGTTCAACAATTTCGTGAATCTGAATGTGGCTAATAAGGCTCGCAAGTACCTGCTCTATGTTCCCAGCAATGTGAAGGAGAATGCACCGCTGGTTCTCTCGCTGCATGGTGCTGGCGGCACGGTAACCACCACAACGCACGACCCGAATTTCCATTCCGTAGCCGACACGGAGGGCTTTATCGTGGCCTATCCGCAGGGATTGCCCACGGCGTTCCCGGGCTTGGGTGGTATGACGGCCAATGGCTGGAGTGCCTACGGTGAGGAGAACTTCGACACGGAGTTCCTGCTGGCTGTCGTCGAGAGTGTGGCCTCGAAGTATAGCATCGACCGCAAGCGCATCTACTGCTGTGGCTTCTCGAATGGCGGCATGATGACCTACACGATGGCGAATACCAACAGCCACGTCTTCGCGGCCTTTGCTGCCATCAGCGGCTATCCCATCAACGAGTTTCACCTGCACCACACCAGCAGTCGCCCCGTGCCCTTCCTGCATATACATGGTAAGAACGATGATTTCGTGAAATATTCGCTGGTGCCCAGTGTCGTCGACAACATGGTGGCTCGCAACGGTGCAAACCCTGTGCCGAAGAAGAGCACCGTGAGCGGCAAGTACACGAAGAGCATCTACGAGGCTGGTGAGGGTGGCTTCCCCATCGTGTTCTACGAGATTGACGGCATGGGCCATGAGCCTTTCACCAATAAGACGGAAACGGGCAACTCGTCGAAGACGATGTGGAACTTCTTCAAGCAGTACACGCTCGATGCGCCCTGCGACACGACGATGAAGTGGCGTCCGCGTATTGAGACCGAGAACTATGCGCCCAAGAGTCACGGCTGGACGGTGAACAGCGGCACGACGCTGTTGCGGTTTGGTGGCACCACGAAGACCGATGCCAACCAGAACGTCTATCGCTCGCTACAGTTCCGGACTGGCAAGTACAAGCTCTGCTTCCAGTCGCAGGGCGAGGAGGGTAAGACCGTCACGGTGAAGCTGCAAAAGACGAGTAAGAGCACCTATGTGCTCAATGCTACGGTCAATGTGGGTGCTGCCGTGGAACTGCCCTTCGAGGTGACCGACGGCTGGGGCGAGTACAAGCTGACGATGACGCGCCCAAAGAGTACCGATGCTATCACCGTTACCGACATCGTCGTCCGCTCGCTGACGGCCGAGGAGGTTGTGGGGATAAAAGAGGTGAGGGGTGAGAAGCCAGAGGTGAGAGGTCGGTATTACGACCTGCAAGGCCGTCGCCTGACCGCTGCTCCGTCGCGTCCTGGGCTTTACATCGTAAACGGTCAGAAGACTTTGATACGTTAATTATTAAGTTGAATGCCAGATTTTCCTTGTTTTATTTGGTAGTTTGAACGATTCTCACTATTTTTGCACTGCAAAAGTGATACAAGTGTAATACAAATGTAGTACAAACAATAATAATAATATGGCAACAACAACGAAACGCAGTGCAACATCATTCAGGTTGCCTCTATATCTTTTGGAGGGTCTGAAAGCTGAGGCTCAAAGGCAGCATCGTAGTGTTAATAACTTGGTTGAGGTGTTTCTGCTTGAATCTCTCTACCATGAGCCAAATGCTGAGACTTTGGCGGCTATGGCAGAATGTAAGTCGGGTGTTGAACTTGACGAACTGGCAGACGAGAATATTGACAACCTCGAAGAGTACGTCAAAACACTATGATACTTAAAGTAAGTACACAATATAAGAAAGACTTAAAACGCTATCAGAACAAGCCATCAAAGATAGCGGCTCTTAAAGAGGTGCTGAAACACTTGAAGAAAAGCGGGGCTGTACCTTCCGAATATAAGCCTCATGCACTATCGGGCAAACTCAAAGGCTTCTTGGAGTGTCATGTCGAAGATGATTTCTTGCTGATTTGGATTGACGAATCTGCCAATATCATAAAATTAGTGCGACTTGGTTCGCATCACGAACTATTCGGTAAATAGGATATAATAAGAGCTGGAAACAAAAGTTTCCGGCTCTTGTTAATTTAATGTGTACGCGTTAGCGCAGACTGATGGAGGATTAAATCAAAGAAAGGAAGGCAAGGGGTAGGTCGTGGAACCGGAAATCATTGAGTTTTTTGCAAAAAGAGTGTAAAAGTGACAATAATCAAAAAAAAAGAAACAAATATCCAAGGCTAATTTGCCGGATTGCTATACCTTTGCATGCAAAATAAAAACCTAAAGATGAAAAAAATACTATTGTTAGCCGGCTTTATGCTGTTGGCTATGGGCATTCAGGCCCAGAACCCCGCTATCTGCGACCGTTTTACTCCAGACCCTGCACCCTATGTGCATGGCGACACCCTTTACCTCTTCGTGGATCACGACGAGGACAAGACGGAGAATGGCTATTTCACCATGAAGGACTGGCTGCTCTACAGCACCGTCGATATGGTGAACTGGACCTATCGTGGTACACCACTGACGTCGGCAACGTTCTCGAAGTGGGCGAAGCAGGACAACGACTGCTGGGCCTCGCAGTGCATCGAGCGCAACGGCAAGTGGTACTGGTATGTCACTGCTACCATCAAGGGACAGGCCTATCCCGGCATCGGCGTGGCTGTGGCCAATCATCCTGCAGGGCCCTATAAAGACCCCATCGGCAAGCCGCTGGTGCAGGGCTGGTTCAAGATAGACCCCACGGTGATGATTGATGACAACGGTCAGGCGTACCTCTACTATGGTAACAACAACCTGTGGTATGTCAAGCTGACGAAGAGCATGACCTCCATCTCGGGCAGTGAGATATCGGTGAACGTGAAGGACGAGAAGGCCTTCGGTCCCCACAAAGGTACCAACGACGACGGCACGCCGAAGCCTAATTTCGAAGAGGCCTCGTGGCTGTATAAGCGTGATGGCAAGTACTTCCTGGAGTATGCTGCCGGTGGCGTGCCTGAACACTGGGCGTACTCAACGGCCGACAAGATTACTGGCCCGTGGACCTATCAAGGCAAGATCATGGGACTGGCCGACAACAGCTTTACCATTCATGGTGGCACCGTGGAGTATAAAGGTCATCACTACCTGTTCTATCATAATGGCACGCTGCCCAACGGAGGTGGTTACACGCGAGCCACCTGCATCGAGGAGTTCCAACGTGGCGAGGACGGTACGATACCTTTCATCACGGCTACAACGAAGGGTGTGGAGCCCTTGCAGACGCTCAATCCCTTTGTGCAGCAGGAGGCTGAGACCATCAACCAGTGCTCAGGCGTTAAGTGCGAGGGCGACTACAACGGCTGCTATGTGACAAAGATAGGGTCGGGCGACTATATCAAGGTGCGTAACGTCGATTTCGGCGAGACGGGTGCCCAGTCGTTCACCATGAGGGCGCGCGTGGAGAAGAAATGTACGCTCATGGTGCGCACCAAGAGTAAGACGAGTACCATACTGTGTAAGGTGCCGATGGAGCCGACGAATGGCGAGTGGAAGGAGTTCTCTGCCGACCTGACGGCTCCCTTGACGGGTGTGCAGGACGTGTTCTTCACCTTTACTGGCTCTGGTGCGTCGCTGTTCGACTTCGACTCATGGCGCTTCTGTGCTGCCCCGTCGCCCGTTGACGAGGATGTCAACGCCGAGCGCCTGTGGTATAACACGCCAGCGAAGATATGGCTGGAGGCACTGCCCATCGGCAACGGCCGTCTGGGCGGTATGGTGTTTGGCGGTCCTCACATTGACGAGGTGCAACTGAACGAGGACTCCTTCTGGAGCGGTGGTCCCCATAACAACAACGCTTCTACTGCCGCTACGAACCTGAAGACGGTGCGCAACTACATCTTCAACGGACAGGAGAAGCAGGCCGAGGACTTGATTAACAGTACCTTTGTCAAAGGCCCTCACGGCCAGAAGTACCTGACGCTGGGCAGTCTGAAGATGACGCACGACGGCATTACCGATACGAAAGTGACGGACTATCGCCGTGAGCTCGACCTCAGAACGGCGCTATCGACGGTGTCGTTCGAGCAGAACGGTCACCACTACAGCCGTACCACCTTTGCCTCGATGCCCGACAGCATCATCGTCATTCGCCTGGAGGCCGACACGCTGAGCACGTTCAAGCTGAGTCATACTATTCCGAGTGGTCTTACAAGGTCCACCAGCAAGATGGCTGACGGCTGGAACATTACCCTTAACGGTGTGGACCATGAGGGCATTGCAGCCAAGTTGTATGCCAGCCTGCGCTATCGCGTGGAGAGCGACGGCGAGGTGACCTTAGGCACCAGCGGTGCTATGACGGTGAAAAACTATACGACGGCCACCATCTACGTCTCGGCTGCCACGAACTACGTTGACTACAAGACCGTTACCACCAAGCAGAAGGGTGCTGCCAAGGCGCTGTCGTTCCTTGATAACGCCTGTCAGCATCCGTACAGCGAGCTGTTAGCACGTCATCAGGAGACATACCAGGAGCAGTACAACCGCGTCAGGCTCACCCTGCCCTCGACCGGCAACAGCGAACTGCCCACCAACCAGCGTCTGGAGAGCTTCACGAACAGTACCGACTGGGGCATGGTGGCCCTGATGTTCAACTACGGCCGCTATCTGCTGATTTCCAGTTCGCAGCCTGGCGGTCAGCCTGCTAACCTGCAGGGACTGTGGAACGCCCAGATGGATCCCGCATGGGACTCGAAGTACACCATCAATATCAATGCCGAGATGAACTACTGGCCCTCGGAGGTGTGCAACCTCACGGAGACCAACGCGCCGTTCTTCCAGATGATTCGCGACCTGAGCAAGACGGGTGCCACCACCGCTAAGACCATGTATAAATGTGGCGGATGGGTGGCTCACCACAACACCGACCTCTGGCGCATCGCCGGCCCTGTGGACGGCGCCTTCTGGGGTATGTATCCCAATGGTGGCGCCTGGCTGGCTACGCACCTGTGGCAGCACTATCTCTACACGGGCGACATCGACTTCCTGCGTGAGTGGTATCCCGTTATCAAGGGAACGGCCGACTTCTATCTGGACTATATGCAACCCATACCTGCCAATAGCGCCTTTGCCAAGAGCATCACCGCTGAAGAGAAGAACGACTGGCTCGTTGTCGTGCCCTCCGTCAGTCCCGAGCAGGGCCCTGCCGGCAAGTCGACGCCTGTCACTGCCGGCTGTACGATGGACAACCAGATTGTCTTCGATGCCCTGTCGAATACGCTGAGGGCAGCAGAGATTCTTGCTGAGGCCGACGGTGCCAATGAGACGAACGGATATGCAGAGACCATCACTAAGATGCGCGAGGCGCTCTCCAAGGTTCCACCCATGCAGATAGGCAGTCGTAAGCAGCTGCAGGAGTGGCTCGTCGATGCCGACGGCAGCGAGAAGGAGCATCGCCACATCTCGCATCTCTACGGCCTGTTCCCCTCGAACCAGATATCGCCCTTCAGCCATAATGAGCTCTATGCAGCAGCCAAGCAGACGCTGACCGACCGTGGCGACGCCGCTACGGGCTGGAGCCTGGGCTGGAAGATTTGCTTCTGGGCACGTATGCTCGACGGAGCCCATGCCCTCAAGATACTGAAGAACATGCTGAAGCTGCTGCCCTCGGACGATGCTACGAGCCAGTATCCTAACGGCCGTACCTATCCGAACCTCTTCGATGCACATCCGCCGTTCCAGATTGACGGAAACTTCGGTGCTACAGCCGGTATCGCTGAGATGCTGCTGCAGAGCCACGATGGTGCCGTCCATCTGTTGCCTGCCCTGCCCACGGACTGGGCTCGTGGCGCTATCTGCGGTCTTCGTGCCCGTGGTGGCTTCGAGGTCGATATGGAGTGGAGCAACGGCGCACTGCTGAAGGCAACCGTCCGTTCTGCTATCGGTGGAACGCTGCGTCTTCGCTCGTATGTGGAGCTGGAGGGCGACGGACTGAAGCCTGCCGAGGGCGAATGTCCCAATCCGCTCTACGCCCCTGCACAGATTAAGGAACCGCTGCTTTCGCCGTCGCTCACCAGCAAGCCATCGCTGTCGGTGAAGAAAGTCTATGAGTATGACATCCAGACACAGCCGGGCGATGTTGTGCGCGTATATAAGAAAGGTACGATGGCGGTCGGAGTGAAGGAAGTAAGTAGTAAGGAGGGAAGTAGTAGAGGAGTAAGTAGTAATGGAGTAGGTAGTAAGGAGACATATTATGACCTGCAAGGCCGTCGCGTCAGTCAGCCGCGACGAGGCATTACCATCCGTAACGGCAGGAAGGTGCTGATGAAATAAGAGAAACTCCAAGCTATAATGATACAGGAAAAGGGGAGCATTTGCCTCCCTTTTTTGTTTCTTGTTGCATCAGCGAAACATTTTGCAAAGGATTTGAAACTTCTGTCGGGGCGACTTCTCATATTATTATTGTATCTTTGCGCGCAAAACTAAGGCTATAAGTATGAGAAGAAAGAATTTTTTGTTTCTGACTGTTGGCTGTCTGCTGTTGGCAATGAGTGCCAAGGCACAGACCAAGGTGGAGTTCGTAACCTCCAATATCGTTCATGTGGTGAAGGGACAACCGACGAAGTCGTTGGTGGTTCTGGATAAGCCGCAGGCTAATGTTCAATGTTCAAAGGTCAATGGTCAATGGAAGAGCTCCGAGCTGACGGTGCGCGAGGACAGCAAGGGCAACCTGACGTTCCTGACGGCGAAGGGTAAGGTGCTGCTGCGCGAAGGTGCAACGACACGGCCTGACCGTGCACGCTCAAAGGCTTACCAGACATTCCTGCTGGATAAGGACGAGGCTGTCTATGGTCTGGGAACCATTCAGGACGGCAAGATGAACCGTCGTGGCTGTCATAAGCGCATGGAGCAGTCGAACCTCGAGGACTTCCAGAACGTGCTGCAGTCCATCAAGGGCTGGGGACTCTATTGGGAGAACTACTCGCCGACACAGTTCGACGACGACGAGTATGGCATGACCTTCACGTCGGAGACGGGCGAAGGCGTGGACTATTACTTCATGTACGGTGGCAGTGCCGACGGTGTGATAGCCAAGATGCGCGAGCTGACGGGCGACGTGCCGATGTTCCCGATGTGGACCTACGGCTTCTGGCAGTCGAAGGAGCGCTACAAGACCGCTGCCGAGACGGAGAGCATCGTTGATCAGTATCGTGCGTTGAACGTGCCCCTCGACGGCATCATCCAGGACTGGCAGTATTGGGGCTCGAACTACCTATGGAACGCGATGGACTTTCTCTCGGAGGACTTTTCTAACGGCAAGCAGATGATACAGAACGTGCACAAGAAGCACGCCCACTTCATGATCAGCATCTGGGCCAGCTTCGGTCCGCAGACGCAGCAGTTCCGTGAACTCAACGAGAAGGGCCTGCTCATGCCCTTCGAGACGTGGCCACAGAGTGGTATCTCGCACATCTGGCCACCGGTGATGAAGTATCCTTCGGGCGTGAAGGTCTATGACGCCTTCCATCCCGAGGCCCGTGCCATCTACTGGAAGTACCTGAAGACGCTATACGACTACGGTACCGACGCGTGGTGGATGGACTCTACCGACCCCGACTTCTTCAACCCGAAGGAGAGCGACTACGAGCACCCCGTCTATGGTGGCACATGGCGCTCACAGCGCAACGCCTTCCCCTTGGAGACGGTGCGTGGCATCTACCAGTCGCAGCGTAAGGACGACCGCGGCAAGCGCATCTTCATCATGACACGCTCCAGCTATGCCGGTCAGCAGCACTACGGTTCTAACATGTGGAGTGGCGACGTGAACTCATCGTGGGACATGCTGCGCAAGCAGGTGCCGGCAGGACTGAGCTTCACGCTGACGGCCAATCCTAACTTCAATACCGACATCGGTGGCTTCTTCTGCGGTTCGTACAACACGAAGGGCAGCGGTTCGGCTCCCAAGAATCCGCAGTTCCAGGAGCTCTATGTGCGCTGGATGCAGTACGGACTGTTCTGCCCCGTCTTCCGTAGTCATGGTGCCGATGCTCCCCGAGAGATCTGGCAGTTCGGCAAGAAGGGTGAACCCGTGTACGATGCTATTGAAAAGACCATCCGTCTGCGCTATCGTCTGATTCCTTATCTCTATAGCACGGCCTGGCAGGTAACGTCGAACAACGACAGCTACATGCGTCCGCTGTTTGCCGACTTTGCCAGCGACAAGAAAGTGTGGAACATGACCGACGAGTTTATGTTCGGTCGCAGCATCCTGGCTGCTCCCATCGTCAATCCGCAATATACCGAAGAGAAGATTATCCGTACCAACGCCATGACGGGATGGGACAGGCAAAATGCTTCCGACGGTTCCCCCGTCGGAGTGGTTGACTTCACTGCCACCAAGAGCGCCACAAAGTACCTGCCGAAGGGTGCTAAGTGGTATGATTTCTGGACCAACAAGCCCTATAATGGTGGACAGACGGTGACGCTGGAGACCAGTTTCGACCGTGTGCCGATGTTCGTTCGTGCCGGCAGCATCCTGCCGCTTGGTCCTGAGATGCAGTACGTCGGCGAGAAGGCGTGGGACAACCTCGAGATGCGCATCTACCCCGGTGCCGACGGCCAGTTCACGCTCTACGAGGACGAGGGCGACGGCTACAACTACGAGAAGGGCATCTACAGCACCATCACCTTCAAGTGGAACGACAAGGCTGGCACGCTGACCATTGGTGAGCGTCAGGGCACGTTCCCCGGTATGCTGCAGTCGCGCCAGTTTACGCTGGTACTGCCCAACGGTACGACGAAGACCGTTGACTACAACGGTGCTGCCATCACGACGGCACTCAAGTAGGCTGGTAAGTAGTCTCGGCAAGGAAGTGAGTTAGAATGCTTAAAAATAATCAATCAATAACTGTTAAAACAAAACAATGAAAAAAACATTGACAAGAAAACTTTTAGCTGTCGGCTGCTGGCTGATGGCTGTGGGCGCACAGGCCCAGAACCCCTATCTGCCGCTGTGGGAGCACCTGCCCGACGGCGAACCCCGTGTGTTTGAAGACCCCGACCAGCCGGGTAAGTATCGTGCCTACATCATCGGCTCGCACGACGTGACAGGCACAGCCTACTGTGGCCCCGATATCCGTATGTGGTCGGCACCTGTCGAAGACCTCAGCCAGTGGCGCGACGAAGGCCCCATCTTCACGTGGTTCGTCAGCGGACAGTGGGACACGATGTATGCCCCTGATCTCGTATGCACGACCGACCGTGAGACGGGCAAGAAGACCTATTGGCTCTATCCCCACAGCCGCGGCTGGCGTCGCACACCGATGGTGTGTAAGGGCGACCGTCCCAATGGTCCCTTCACGCCGGTGAACCTGACTGAGGACGGCACACAGTGCCTGCCCGGTTCGCTCATCGACTTCGACCCCTCGGTGTTCATCGAGAACATCACCGACAAGAAGGACAAGGACTACCAGAAGGGTTATCGCGCCTATGTGTTCTACGGTTTCCAGCACTCTACGGCTGTTGAGCTCGACCAGAATACCATGTACTCAAAGCGTGAGGGCACAGAGCCCATCGACCCGTTCATCCCTGCCAGCAGCGCCGACGGTCGTCTGCTCGACAAGGCCGGTAGTGAGTATAAAGCCCTCTATCAGGGACAGAACCCCTTGGACTTCAACTTCTTTGAGGCTTCGTCTATCCGTCAGGTGGGCAATAAGTACGTGATGGTGTTCTCGGGCTACTCTGGCAAGGAGTATGGTCTGGGCAACACGAACTCAGCCCTGCGCTATGCCTTCGGCGACTCGCCCCTTGGCCCCTGGCGTTCAGGTGGCGTGCTGGTTGACTCGCGTGGCGTCGTGCTGAACGAGGACGGCTCGAAGCTCATTACCACCAATGCTGCTCACAACACCCACGGCTCACTGCAGGAGATCAATGGCCAGTGGTATGTGTTCTATCACCGTCCTCCCCGTGGCTTCGGCAATGCCCGTCAGCCGATGGTCGCTCCCGTGAAGATTACGTGGGACAAGAAGCCCGTGTCTAAGGGTGGTAAGGTAACCATCACTGGCTACGACCCCTATGTGAAGGGTAACGAGTGGAAGGCTGCTGCCGCTGACGGCAATACCTATACCGGTGCCGAGGTGACCAGCGAGGGCTTCCAGATCTTCGGCTTGGCTCCTTATAACTACTACAGCGCTGGTATCGCCTGCTTCATGTATGGTCCTAACGCCAATCAGTATATGCAGGACAACCACGACGTGTGGAATAACTCAATGGACCTCGCCGGCGTTCAGAACGGTGGCATCATCGGCTTCAAGTACTTCGGCTTCGGCGGTCTGGCTCAGGACACCAAGGGCTGCAAGGCTTTCGAAGGCACCAAGAAGGGCGACAAGACCTGTATTCAGTTGTTCCTGACGTCGGGTGGCAAGGGCGCTTTCAAAATCCATGTCAAGCTCGATGACCCCTGGAAAGGAAAGGAGATTGCCACCATCGACGTAAAAGCCACAGACCAGAAGAATCCCATGACGGTTGGTGCCGAGGTGCCCGATGTCGAAGGGCTGACTGGCAAGCATGCCATTTACCTCGTAGCTGAAGGCCCTGAGATTCAGCAGCCTGAGCAGCCCCAGGGTCGTCCTCAGTTCGGTGGTGCCCGTCGTGGTCCCCAGCAGCCCCAGCGTCCGCAGGGGCTCTTCGACCTCCACGGCATCAGCTTCAGCAAGGGTATCAATACGGTACCTCCTATCGTGCCACAGGTCACCATCTACGCTGATGGCAAGAAGCTGAACATCCCTGCAAGCCCCATCATGTCAACTAACCAGAACGGCTATACCGAGTGCAACCACTACCAGCTCTATGCTCCGCTGAAGGCCGGTTCTAAGCTGACCGCTGAGTCAAACGTTGGAAACAACGTGAAGTTCGAAATCAGCCCCGTCGTCGGTGGCCGTGCTACGGTGAAGGCTACCTATAATGGCGTGAGCAAGTATTTCCTTATCAACTAAACAATCATTATCCATATTATAACTAAAAACACTAACTGTTATCAACCATGAAGAAATTGTTTGTATTACTGCCATTGGTCGCACTCCTGAGTTGCTGCTGCAGCGAGGAGCTTGACAATGGCCCCGTGCTGACCGTAGAAGGTGGTCAGATTCAAGGAGTCCGGGCCGAGAATCCCGGTGTGTATGTCTATCGCGGCATTCCCTATGCCGCAGCCCCCATTGGCAACCTTCGCTGGAAGGAGCCACAGCCCGTCGAGGCGTGGGACAGCGTGCGCATCTGCGACAAGTTCGGACATCCTGGCTATCAGTCTGTTCACTATCCCGGTGGTTACACCACAGAGTGGGGATATGGTGACGAGGCTCCCTACAGTGAGGACTGCCTCTACCTGAACGTGTGGACGAAAGCCCCTGGTAATACAAACAAGAAGCTTCCGGTTGCCTTGTGGATTCACGGTGGTGGATACCGCGAGGGCTGGGGCAGCGAGCCGGAGTTTGATGGTCAGGAGTGGGCATCCAAGGATGTCGTGCTTGTCACCATCAACTACCGTCTGGGCATCTTCGGCTTTATGACTTATCCTGAGTTGTCGGCCGAGAGTCCTCACCACGTCAGTGGTAACTACGGCATCCTGGACCAGATACAGTCGTTGAAGTGGGTACGCGATAACATCGCACAGTTTGGTGGCGACCCCGATAATGTCACCATCTTCGGTCAGAGTGCCGGTGCCGGCAGTGTACGTACGCTCTGTGAGTCGCCCTTGGCCCGTGGCTTGTTTCACAAGGCCGTCATCATGAGTGGTGGTGGTCTCAATGTGCCCGCTAAGGATGGTGAGCAGGTTGTGCCTGCCACGCCCATGAACAAGTTCTTCACCTACAACCCCACGCTCCAGCAGAGCGAGGCCGAGACCAAGATGGTGATGGACTGGGCTGGTCTGACTGATTTGCAGAAGTTGCGCGAGGCCTCTTCCGAGCTGCTCTACAGCATCCCCACGTTATATAATATGGTGAATCATACCGATGTGTTCGTCATGGAGCGTCCCATCATCGACGGCTACGTTTCGTTGAAGAACTTTGAAACTGCAACCCGTGAAGGCACCATCGCCGATGTTCCCTATATGATTGGCTACACCTTGAACGATATTGGCTCTATGGGCCCCGGCATTGCCGAGTTTTGTAAGGTGCGCCAGCAGCAGGGAAACAAGGCGTGGGCCTACGAGTTTGCACGTCCTCTGCCTGACGACGGCTCTCACCCCGAGGTGACTGCCCGTCTGAAAGGCGCTTTCCACTCATCCGACCTCTGGTATGTCTTCAAGTCGCTGAAACACTGCTGGCGTCCCTGGACGCAGGGCGACTGGGACCTGTCGGAGAAGATGCTGACTGCCTGGACCAACTTCGTCAAGAACGGCAATCCCGCTATCGGCTGGGAGCCCTATACGACGGAGAAGCCGCAGTTCATGCTCTTCAAACTCGACGGTCAGGATGCTGAGGCCTCGGAGATGGGAGAACCTATTCTGCCTGAGCAATAAATATCACTATCAAATCACTATGAGCAAAATTTTATCTATTCTTTTCGCCATTTGCCTTAGCACTGCTGCGTGGGCGCAGAAAACGACGCTGCCCTCGCTCCATGTTGAAGGCAAGTGGCTTGTTGACACCTACGGCAATCATGTAGTACTGCACGGCGTCATGGATACGCCGAGTAACTGGTTTAATGGCTATCAGGACTCCAACAACCACCATTATGCCTATTGGGAAGGCGGCTACGATGCCAATGGCGCCAAGAACTGTGTGGCTTACTTCCATAAGCTGTTCGGTGCCATGCAGCAGTCCAATTGCGATGTGTTCCGTCTGCACCTCGACCCTGCGTGGACAAGCGGTAGTACTACTGCTGCCGGATTCACGAAAAACGCACAGGGTAAGACCGTTGACCCGATAGGTCAAGTGGTGGAAAACGAGGCAGACATCTCGCGCTTCGATCCCAAGCGTCTGTCCACCTTCATGAAGTCTGTCTATATCCCCTTGATGATGGACGCCTTGGATCACGGCCTGTATGTCGTTGTTCGTCCGCCGGGCGTCTGTCCTGGTGAGATACGCGTAGACGGCTACTATCAGAAGTATCTGATTGAGGTGTGGGACAGCGTCTCGAAGAACGATATCATCAAGAGTCATGCCGGACAGATCAGCATTGAGCTGGCCAATGAGCCTGTAAGCATCAAGACCGCCAGCGGTGGAAGTAGTGCTACTGCTATGCGCGACTTCTTCCAGCCCGTTGTCGATAAGATTCGTGCCAACGGTTTCACTGGCGTCATCTGGGTGCCGGGTACCGGTTGGCAGGCCAACTATGCCGACTATAAGACCTATCCCGTTAAGGACGTGCTCAACAACTTCGGCTATGCCGTCCACGACTACGATGGCTGGTATGGCTTGCAAGACAAATATAACTCTCCGAGCACTGTCACCCAGGCCACAAAGAATAAGATTACTCAGTTCCATAATCAGGTGCCCGTAGTCGATACCAACCCCGTCATCATCACCGAGATTGACTGGAGCCCGAAGAAGTCAGACGTTCCCGGCCATGAGAATGAGCACGGTGAACAGGTCGAGGGTAACCTCGGCACATGGGCTACTGGCCGTACGTCGGTATGGGGTATCATCACCAAGAACGTGTACGATCATTATGGCAATATCTCGATGACGTTGTCGGGCTCTCACTGTCTCTTCGATATCCAGACACTGTTGAAAACAGGCGAGGTGGTGCCTGCCTTCGACGGCTACGAGGAGGCCTGTGGTAAGGCTTGTATGGACTGGTATGCCGAGTATGCGAAGGTCAACAACCCCGTGGCAGACTATGTCAACATCGCTCCCAACAGCGACCTCGGCAACGGAAAGTTCATGAACCCCGTCGTTCGTGCCGACTTCCCCGATCCCGATGTCATTCGTGTGGGCGAGATGTACTATATGGTGTCAACGACGATGAGCCTCTTCCCCGGTGCCACCATCCTGAAGTCGAGGGACATGGTGAATTGGGAGTACTGCGCCCAGCCGCTGACTCAGTTGTCAACAGGTGACAACTATAACTTGAAGAACGGACAGGATGCCTATGCCAAGGGCATGTGGGCACCGTCCATGAAGTATTATAATGGCAAGTTCTATTTGCTGATTAATGGTAGCGACACCGGCTACTGGCTGCTGACAGCCGAGAACCCTGAGGGTACTTGGCAGAAGAAGAAGCTCGACCACGGCTATTACGACCCGGGTATGCTCTTTGACAACGGCAAGGTGTACATAGCCTGTGGCGCTGGCAAAATCAAGGTGTGCGAGCTCGACCTGAACTTTAATTTCATTCAGGAGAAGGAGGTCATCGACCGTAATGGCACCCAGCTTGAGGGCAGCCATTTCTATAAGAGGAACGGCTACTACTACATCTATGCTACCTACGCCGGATGGCCTGACCAGCAGGTGGTGTTCCGCTCGAAGAATATCTTCGGTCCCTATGAGGAGAAGCAGGTGCTGGAGCAGACCTATGGTAATACGCCTAACCTCATCCATCAGGGCTCGCTCATTCAGGACGTGAAGGGCAACTGGTGGACTATCATGCAGGAGGACCTCGGCTCGCTGGGCCGCTTCCCGAATCTGCAGCCCGTGAAGTGGGTGAACGACTGGCCCGTCGTGGGTAACAACGGCACACCCTATAAGTCGTTTGTCGACGAGATTACCAAGCCCGCTACGTCAGATGACTATTACCTGACGAAGGCCATGCCTACCACCGACAACTTCCGCAGCTATCCGCTCGGTATGCAGTGGGAGTGGAACCACAACCCCGATAACAACAACTGGAGCCTCTTTGAGCGTGCCGGTTGGTTGCGCCTGAAGACCAACAGCGTTGTCAGCAGCCTGCCGCAGGCCCGTAACATGCTGACACAGCGCATCTTTATCGATAAGGAGAAGGCCACGACGGGTACAGTCCGTCTGGATGTGTCACGTCTGAACGAGGGCGACCGCGCTGGTATCTGCATCTTCCAAGACCCCTATGCCGCTATCGCCCTTGAGGTGAAGAATGGTAACCGCCAGCTCGTGTGGTTCCAGGACAAGGTGAAGGATGGCGGTCAAGGCTTCTCGCCTGCGGAGAAGACAAAGACCGTCGAGCTGACCGATAACATTGTCTATCTGCGTGCTGCCGTGAAGTATGGCGACAACAAGGCCTACTTCTACTATTCCACCGACGGAACAACGTGGGAGCGACTGGGCAATGAGACGTCGCAGCACTTCAACCTCAGCGTCTTCTTTGGCGCTCGCTTCGGCCTCTTCTGCTACTCTACGCAGTCCAGCGGCGGCAGTGCCGATTTCGACTGGTTCTCTACCGAGGCATCCTACGACGAGGAGGGCCTGTATGGTGCGATAACGACCGTGCTCGACGAGAAGAAGTTCACCGTGACGAAGATTGTGCCTGCCAAGAAGACCATTGAGACGATGGTTGGTGGTGCCAACTCTCCTGGCATCAAGGCCACGTTCAAGGACAACCACACCGAGAATGTCAGCATACAGTCTGTCTTCGAGTCCGAGCAGGAGGGCATCGTCGAGTTCCGTAACGGACAGATGTTCGGTCTCGCTCAGGGTTCTACGCGTGTCGCCGTCTCCTTCACCGACGACTTCGGCAACAAGGTCGATACTGCCTTTACTGCCGTCTCCAGCTACTTCCCCCTCGACGAGCAGTTCATCACGACCAATCTGGCTGGTAACGCCGGCACCTATAAGCGCTTGACGAACTATGGTAAGTTCACGTTCAGCAGCAAGGACAACCAGATGGGTTGGAACTTCGACAACTACCTCTCGAAGGGTGTTAAGCTGAATGCCTTTAACTATCTTGTCGTCAGACTGAACAACACCAACGCCTCGTCGAAGGCCAGCATCAACTTCTACGCCTCTGCGACGAACATGAATGGCGGCTGCTCTGTGCCGCTCAGCACCACCGACAAGGTGACGGTCATCGACCTGAAGAATATGCAGTACACCTTCGGCTCGAATACCGGAAAGAAGTTCACACCGTCGGCAGTTCATAAGGTGACGTTCTCATCGGCAGCCACCTCTTCAACCTATAGGTATATCAACGTTGCCGAGATTTACCTGACCAACGATGATCCTACGGGTATTAATGAGGTGGAGTGGCAGCAGCCGCAGCACCAGACCGTCAACGTCTATTCGCTGTCTGGTCGCATGGTCCGTCGCGCCGTTAGCCGTACCGATGCCCTCCGCGGACTGCCCGCAGGACTCTACATCGTGGATGGCGAGAAGGTGCTGGTGAAGTAGTAAAGAAGTAAGGAGAGAAGAAGTAACAGTAGAATTCTTACTTACTGCAATCAATAAAGGGAGCTTCAGGCTCCCTTTATTAGTTTCTTTCCGTTCTGGATGTAAACCCCTTTATCTATAGGACCGCTCAAGCGGCGGCCCTGTAGATTATAGGTGGTATTATCGTGGGGCGTTTTTTCATTGAGCGTAGCACCGATGGCTGTCACGTCGCCAGAGGCCTGGATGCCAATCTCGGCAGCACTGGTCCAGGCGTTGCCGCCGATTTCGCTCTTTGCCACGAACTTCATGTATCGGGCGGCCTTCGGTGTTTTCAGCGTGGCTACCTGCTGTGCTGTGGTGTTCTTGAATTCACCGCTGACGGCGGCTGTGCCCCAGGTCTTGTTGTCGGTGCTCAGATACACCTCATAGGCTTTTACCATGCCATTGGTGTTGCCGTCCTGACGAGCCAGATAGGTGATAGCGGTGACCATATAGGTCTTTGCCATGTCGATGACGATGGTGTGAGGATGCTTGGGTTCGTTGGCTCCCCATGCGGTGTGCCAGAAGGTGTCGTTCTTGCCGTCGATGGCCAGTTTGGCCTCATTGCCGCCCTGGTAGCTGTCAACGCTTTTCACTGTCCAGCCGCTCTTGTTAAGGTACATGTCGAAGTCGTAGCTCATCTTCGGACTCTCCATCAGACCGCTGGCCGTGCAGTAGGCGGTGACGGCGCAGGCATCGTTGAAGGTGACAACGGACGTGTACTTCTGGTACTCGCCGCCGTTGATGCTATAGTAGATGGTGGCGTTCTTCGTCGAGGTGCTCATCTTCAGCTTACCCGTTGTGGTGCGCTCCACGCTGACGGGTTGACAGACGGGCATATCGACACGGGCAGCTTCAGCGGCCTTGACGCCTGCCTTCAGAGGGATGATGAAGAAGCGGAAGGCGGTGTTGACGGCCTTCAGTTCATACTTGTCCATCACGTCGGGACCACAAGAGTTGTTGCCAAGGCCACGGGTGGCGGCGTCGAGGTTGACAACGGTGTTGTCGCAGCTCTTGAACTGGTAGGTGTGCTGGGCGCGTGTGCCCTGGTTGGTGTAGTTGTCCTCAGGACGGAAGTGTACGGCTGAGGCTGCCATCTGGTCGGGGGCGGCGAAGAGCAGGCCCTGGCCCTCGCTGTTGGTGACTGACAGCCAGCGCACTTCCTGTTTCGTGCCGTGCTCCTGCGGCAGGATGTACTCCTCGTACTGGTCGGTGACGGTGCTGTTGTAGATGGCGGGCAGACAAGCCTCCTTGCGGTCGCGGTAGCTGTCCCACGGGCCACGTCCGAACCAGCTGAGCTGCTCCATGCTCTTGGGCATCTCCAGACGGAAGCCGAGCTTGGGCAGGATGGCACCGGTGTTATTGGGACGGATGAAAGAGTTGACCATGATGGTACCGTCGGCACAGACGATGAAGTTGAGGCTAACGTTGAACGTGTTGGAGCCGCTGCCGTAGGTGCTGGTCATGGCGATGGTGGCCGTCTTGCCGTCGTCGGCCTTGGTCACCGTGGTGCCTGTGCCCTTACCTGTTCCACTGAGCTTGGGCAGTCCCATGCCGTCCCAGTTGCCTTTCTTCGAACCATCGTTGTCGGTGGGCAGGCGGAAGGCGCTTAACTGCAGTGGCTTGCTCATCATAGAGACACCGTCGCAGGTGTAGCCCGTGAGCGTACCCTTGCTCTTAGTGAAGGTGGCTGTGAAGTTCTTGCCGCTGACGTTAACAGCGGTACTGGTCTCGTTCACCGTCAGCGCCTCGGCATCGGCAAGGCTCAGGTCCTTCATCGGCTTGGTGGCGCTCTTCACGGGCAGTTTTTCCTCGGCCACGACGTAGCCAGCCTCGGCCCATGCGGTCTTACTGCGCTGCTTGGCACAGAAGTAGATGAAGGCTTCCTTGTCAGAGGTGAGTGAGGAGAGGAGAGAGGTGAGGTTGTCGATGGTGATGTTCTGCGACTTGCCAGCGGCTACATCGGCGGTGATGGCACCGCTGCCTAGGGTGTTGCCTTCTTCGTCCACGACGCTGTAGCTGATGTCGTAGGTGCTGCTCGGCAGGAAGGCCAGCTTGTTCTTCATGGTGAAGACATTGGTCTTGCCGCTGACGGCCTTGAACTCCAGGGGCTGGTAGATCTTCTTCGTGTTATAGCACTTGGACGTCCAACTGAGGTCGGGGTGTACCAGACCGTTGATGCAGAAGTTTCCGTCGTTGGGATAGTCGCCGAAGTCACCGCCGTAGGCCCAGTATTGTTTACCCGTCGAACTCTTGGTCAGCAGGCCCTGGTCCTTGAAGTCCCAGATGAACTCGCCCGTGAGGCAGGGGTACTTCTCGTAGAGGTCGAACATCTCGCGGACGTTGCCCATGGAATTGCCCATGGAGTGAGAGTTCTCGCATTGGATGTGTGGCTTAGGCTTGGACTCGTTCTGGCGCGAGGAGCCTATCCACTGTATGGTCTCGTAGCTGGCATACATGCTGGAACTGACATCGGCATAGTCGCTGGCGCCCTCATAGTGCGTGGGACGTGTCGTGTCGAGGGCCTTGATGGCCTTCTGCACGCTGGCGAAGTTGTTGCCGGAGCCACTCTCGTTGCCGAACGACCACATGAAGATACAGGGGTGGTTGCGCATCCATCGCACATGGTTCTCGGAGCGTTCTACCATAGCGTTCTTGAACTTTGAGTTTGATGACAGGTCTCTGTTGCTGTGGCACTCCACATTAGCCTCGGCCAGCACGTACATGCCGTATTTATCGCAGAGATCGTAGAACGCAGGGTCGTTGGGGTAGTGGGATGTGCGGATGGCGTTGATGTTCAGGCGTTTCATGCAGAGAATGTCCTGCTCGATTTCCTCGGGCGTAATGGCACGGCCGTTCGTGGGCGAGAAGTCGTGGCGGTTCACACCGTGGAACACCATGCGCTGGCCGTTGATGAGCAGGGAGCCGTTGCTGGCGATGCTCACCTCGCGGAAACCCACCTTCGAGCCTCGGCGGTCGACGATGTTGCCCTGGCTGTCCTTCAGTGTCAGTACGAGGTCGTAGAGGTTAGGAGCCTCTGCACTCCATTTTTCTGGGGTGGTGACATCCATGTTGAGGCTAAGCTCGGCAGCAGCCTCGGCCGTGGTCTGTGCAACGAGAGAACCGTCCTTAAGAATGCGAGCCTCGACAGTGCCGTCGCTGATGGCATCAGTGCCTGTCAGCCAGAGCTTGACGTTGGCCTTGGCGTTGGTGTAGGTGGCGTCAAGGTCGGTGGTGAAGAAGTAGTCGCGAATCTGCGTCTTCGGTGCCGACCAGAGGAAACAGCCGCGGTGGATACCCGTCAGGCGCCAGTAGTCCTGACTCTCCAGAAAAGAGCCGCTGGTGAAACGATAGACCTGCAGGGCGATGGTGTTCTCGCCCTCTTGGATATAGTCGGTAATCTTGAACTCAGACGGCAGGTAGGAGTCCTCGGAGTAGCCTACGCGCTGGCCGTTCACCCACAGGTAGTAGCCGTGGCCGACGCTGTTGAAGCGGGCATAGACATCGCGGCCCTGCCATTCAGCAGGAATGGTGAACGTGCGGCGGTAGGTGCCCACGGGGTTGGGCATTGAGTTGTTGTAGGTGTAGTTAGAGGGACGGTCGGCCATGACCGAGAACGTCGATGAGTTGTACGAAAAGGGATACCACACCCAGTTGACATATAGCGGCTTGTCCCACGACTTGCCGTGGTTCAGTCCCCATACCTGCCAGCTCGACGGCACGTCAATGGCGGTCCAAGAGGCATCGTTGTAATCCTTGGCGCACCATTCCGCCTTGGCACTTGTAGGCTTGCCTACCCACATGAACTTCCATGTGCCGTTGAGCGATTGGAAGTAGGGCGACAGTGTCATGTCGTTCTGGGCGATGGCGGCATCCGACTGCATGGGGATGGCTAAGGTGTGAGCCGTCTCGCGGTTTACACTTGTTTTCAAAGGGTCGTCCCACTCCTTACCAGTGATGGTGGTCTGGGCGTGGGCGGTTGTAAGGCAGGCAATGGCTGCCGCAATGAGAATGAATCTGTTAGTCATTATTTTGGTGTAATTTAGGTTTTCAGACCACAAAGTTACGCCTTTTCTTGCAGTTTCAGGGCTTGTGCGCGTATATTTTCAGGCTCGTGTGACAAATGGAAAAACTTCTGAAACGTCCGACACCCTATTCATGCGGACTTCTTTTGTATCTTTGCACGCACTAAAACGAATAACTAAACCAGTCATGAAGAAAATCTTAACTTTGGGCTTGCTTATGTGCGCTGTCGCAGCACAGGCACTGACGCCCCTAACACGCGGAGCTTTCGAGACCCGCCAGTATCGTAACGTATTTGTAGAAATGGGCTATGAGCCTGCCGCCGTCGAAGCCAAGTTGAAAGAAGTGTTCAACGATGTCTTCCGTGGACCGAACAAGGTGTATTTCGAGGTGGGCGACTCGATGGGCTATGTCAGCGACATCAAGAACCACGATGCCCGCACCGAGGGTATGTCCTATGGTATGATGGTCGCCGTGCAGTTTGGCGAGAAAGATATTTTCGACCGTCTGTGGCGCTGGGCCAAGAAGTACATGCAGCACCAAGAGGGACGTCGCGAGGGCTACTTTGCCTGGAGCTGCAGAACTGACGGTACACAGAACTCGGCTGGCGCTGCCAGCGACGGCGAACTCTACTTCATCACTTCGCTCATCTTTGCCTCGAACCGTTGGGGCGACAATACCGGTATCAACTACAAGGCTGAGGCACAGCACATCCTGAACTGCATACAGCCCAAGGAGTACACGCCCGAGCCCCGTCCTGCCGGCTTCGGCGGCTTCGGCGGTTTCCCCGGCCAGCAGCCAGCAGCCAACAACCAACAGCCAGCCACCCAAAAGCAGTACCTCATTGATCCTGAGACCAAGCTCATCACCTTTACCCCCGATGGCTTCGGCAACGGTTTTACTGATCCCAGCTACCACATTCCTGCTTTCTACGAGGTTTGGGCTAAGTGGGCTGGCGACGGACGCTCCGACTACTGGAATGAGTGCGCCCAGAAAAGCCGTGAGTTCCTGCACAAGTGCATCGACGAGAAGACAGGTTTGAATGGCGACCAGTGTCAGTACGACGGCTCCGAGATGGCAGGCTTCCGCTTCCCCGGTCGTCCTGGCGGTCAGCAGAACGCTGCCCCTCAGACACCTCCCCGCAATGGCAACAACAACTTCCGCTACGACTCGTGGCGCGTTCCCATGAACATCACCCTCGACTATGAGTGGAGCTGTGCCGACGGCGAGTGGCAGCGCCTGTATGGCGAGAAGATCCAGAACTTCTTCTACTCACAGGGCGTTGATAAGTTTCTTGACCAGTATCGCAAGGACGGAACCATCCCCGAAGGTAACGAGATTCTTGGTGCCGGCGGCTTCCGCAAGCTGCGCCACAGCATCGGTCTTGTTGCTACGACGGCTGCTGCCTCCATCCTGTGCAGTCACGATAAGAGCAAGGAGTTTGTTGACCACCTGTGGAACATGAAGCACGAGCCCTTCGAGGACGGCTACTTCGATGCCTACTATGACGGACTGCTCCGCCTCTTTGCCTTCATGCACCTCAGTGGCCATTATCGCGTGATTGAACCTACTAAATAATACAAATCAATGAAAACCTTTATCATTAGCACCGTGCTTGCCCTGACCGCCTTTGGTACGGCACAAGCACAATTACCGCTCGTCTATGGAGTGGAGAACACCGGGGCAAAGTTTAAGGCCCCCAAGATGCCTACTGTTGACAAACTTCCGGTTATCCGCGAATTGCCCGACGCTCTCGAGGGCGTGAAGGGCTTCGCCGACTGGTCGCATCGTCGCAGCGACATCAGTCACATGATTCAACACTATGGCATCGGCGAGAAGCCTGTCGTGAAGTTAGAGCAGGTGAAAGCCCGCATGTCGGGTGACACGCTTATTGTCGATGTGACTGTCAATGGACAGACGCTGACACTGACCTCTGAGATTCGCTATCCTCAGGTAGGTCAGCCACCTTATGCCCTGATGATTGGCACCAGTATGCTCGCGTTGCCGCGCCAGCTCTTCAACGACCGTCCTATTGCCATCATGAACTTCCATGAGAAGCAGGTGAACGACTATGGCCAAATGGGACGCCATCACGAACGTGGTGAGCATAATTTCGACCGCCTCTATCCGCAACTCAAGGACAATGGTGCCTACAGCGAGTGGGCCTGGGGACTCAGCCGTCTGCTCGACGGTCTGCAGCAGCTCGGTCCAGAGGTGACGAAGATTGACATGAGCCACATCGGTGTCAGTGGCTGCTCATACGCTGGTAAGATGGCCCTCTACTGTGGTGCCTTCGATGAGCGTATTGCCTTGACTATTGCCCAGGAACCCGGTGGCGGTGGTGCTGCCGCTTGGCGTAAGTCCCATGAGCTGACGCTTGCTGGTAAGAATCTTGAAGACCTCGACAAGACCGACTATCACTGGTTCCAGGAGAGTCAGAAGGAGAACTTCCACGGCGATTCTGTCTATCGTTTGCCTTACGACCAGCACGAGCTTTGTGCTATGGTCTGCCCCCGTGCCCTGCTGCTGCTTGGCAACCCCGACTACGAGTGGCTGGCTGACCCCTCGATGCTCGTTTCGGCTCAAGCAGCGAAGAAAGTATGGGAGCGCTTTGGTATCGCAGATCGCATGGGTTGGAGCGTTGTTGACGGTCATGGTCATTGCCAGCTGCCCGAGACGCAGTTCCCTGAGGTGCAGGCCTTCATCGACCGCTTCCTCCTTGGCCGTGATGTCAAGACCGCCGACATCCAGCGCTACGAGACGAAGAAATAAAGAAACTATTATTACCAAAGGTAATTGCGAATTTCATCGCGATCAACCTCTTCAATGATGACCTCCGCCAATGCAGTGGCTGCCTCAAATGGAATCTGCAGGCGGGGGTCATTGCTGTTTGCATTGAGCGAGGCCAGAAAATGGGGCATCTCGCCCTTATAAACCTCCCTCATTCTGGTGTTGTCGTTGTCGTCCTCAGAACAAGAGTAGGTGGTGTTAGCCAAACGGTCGCAGAGTTTCACAAACGGCGCATAGGGAGTCTTTCTGATGCCCTCGTAATATTTCTCGCCAGCCCGCTCGGCTCGTGTTCGTCCTTTTTCGTTGGTTAGGGCATACACCAGTTCTGCCGCCATCAGCGCCTGTTCCTCCGTCATCCACCTGCGAGCCGTTGCCATCACGTCGTTGTAGGTCAGTCGTGCATCCTCAATGCTGTCGTGGTAGTAGCTGCCGAACATCAGTGGCACTACATCCTCTTCACAAGCACAGACCAAGTGGCCAAAGCGACAGACACCATCGGCCACCATGTCAAGGTGATAGCCATACGGCAGGTCGTCACCGTAAGTCTGGTTCACGCTCTGATGAAGCTCATGGGCGGCTTGCCGTATCTCCTGTATCTGCTTGGCGTATTTCTCCCTGTACGCCTGAAACTCTTCCTTTGTCATAAGGGTTTTTATTTAATTTGAACTGTCTCGATAGTCCATTTGCTTGTCCATCTGTCTGATTTTGTCTTTCAGCCATCTCTTGATTCTGTCGGGGCGATCGTGGGTGCCACCTTCGTGGGGATAGCTGGAGTAGAACATCGTGAAGGGAGCACCTGTGAGATGGTCTTGACGGCTGTTATTGTTGCTGTCCTCGCTGACGACAATGTCCTTCGTGGCACGGAACTCGAAGAAGTTGCATTGTCCATCGAAGATTTTGTCCCCCCTTTTGTAGAGTCCCGGTTTGATGGTTACATCCTCCCACCACTGTGAGAACTTCTCATCGGGCTCATGCCCGACGTTGTCCTTGATGGCTTGGTAACACCTGCCTTTGTATCTGGTATATGCTCCTTTATAATAGGTCTTTGTGCTTCTCCAGTCCTTGGAGCCGTACTTGTCGTAGAAGGCAATGTAGGATACGTTGGTGTAGGTCCAGTCGGGGGAGATATGGGAATCTCTGTTGCAGGGCATTTCCGGCCATCGCTGAGCCTCCTTGGCGTAGTTGCCGGCTCCGACTCTGTCTGTCCAGTCTTTCATGAGCTCCCAAACGGTGTCGTGGGATAAGACGCCGGATTTCCTCAGTTGGGCATATCTAGACTTCATATCATCGAGATAATAGTCCCATACATACCGGGCTGGTGTGTTGGTGTCCTTGCCGTAGAACGGCTTGGTGGGTTCTTTCGTTACGAATCCTGTGGTCGAGACGATGCCAAAGGCAAAGTCGAGGTCGTAGGGGTTGACATACCATCTCACTGTTCCGTCGATGTCACCCCATGTGGTCCATTGCCAGTTTTTCCTGATGGCATCACCGTTTTGGATGAATACCTGCAGAATGAGGTAGTCAATCATCCACTCCATCGAGAATCTTTTCTCTATTTCTTTTCTTAGCGTCTGCAGGGCAGCAGCCTTGTCGTTGTCGGTGGCCTTGTTGTAGGCTTTCTCGTAGGTTCTGATCTCGCTCATATACTTGCTGAGAGCTACGATGTGAGCCTTGGTCTCGGCGGACTTCCTGCAGCTTTCGTTCTTACTGTCGTATAAAGGAGAGTCGGTTCCCATAAGTTCTGCGGGGTGGTCGCCGTCGTAGGGTGTGCCGTCCTGACACAGCAGCGTCCACTTGTCGTTCTTGGGGTGGGGGTTTCTGATTTTGAACTTATCCCAGCGGATTTTGCCTGACCAGATTTCTGATGTTCCCAGATAGCCGTCCAGATGGATGTTGTCGGTCTTGTTCCTGCCCAGGTGGTAGTTGCCGCGGTGCTTCTTCAGCTGCCAGCTGTAGATACCATAGAACTGGCCGTTCATGTTGATAATGCAGGGGAATCCGTCGGGAAAGCAACGGGCGGAGAAGGCCTCCTTCTGTTTCTGATCCTTGCTGTTGAAGATGTCTATGATTTCGTCTTCGGAATAGTAGTCCATAAAGGGGGCGCGTCGCGTCTGTGGCTTGGTCTCCAGTATCTTCTGATAGAGTTTGTAGCAGACGGGAGTCTCGCCCTTTGTGATGCTGGTGTAGAAGGCCTTGAAGTGGAAACCATCTTGGGCTACCCAGTCACCGATCTTGATGGAGGTTGTCTTGTGGCCAGCCCACTCGTCCTCACAGAACAGAGCAGAGAAGTTCCTTTTCGGCTTGGCAATGGAGGTCTCACCATTCAGTTTGATGATAACGCGCTTCTTGAAGCGGATACCATTACCGGCATCTACTTCCATCCAGGCACGGACGCTGGTGTCCTTTTGCTCAGGAATACCGCTGATGCCCGTGATGTTGACCACGGCGCAAGAAGGCTGTGTGGGGATGAGAATGGCTTGTTTGTTGGTTTTAGCCGAAAGCCCCATGGTGCCCCATACTAATAGGAATAGAAGTGGAAATATTCTTTTTCTAGACATCTTTTTTTTCTATAGAATCGCCGCTTTCCGAAAGTGGAAGGCGGCGATTGTGGATTGTATCAGATGAGAATCTGACGGATTACAACTGGTACTCCAGCATCACAAAGCTATAGGGCTGCAGGTCGTAGGTGAACTTCGCCTTGGCCTTCACCTGCTCAGTCTGCGGAGCGATGGGCTGTGCATCGTAGTTGTTTTCGTCGTTGGGCTGTCCGGTGAGGACGGTCTTTGTGGCCATCTTCTTCACACCGAAGCGGCTGAGGTTGATGTTAGCCTTCTTAGCCTCGGCACCAGCGTTACAGAGCTTCACGTAGAGCTTGCGCGTCTTGACGTTGAGCACAACAGACTGTCCGTAATGGCTGTTCTCGACGGGCTGTACGGTGCCGGCCTTGTCGCCCTGGAAGGTGACGCAGTCGCCATAGTAGTACTGACCGCTGGACAGTCCGAAGAGCTGTTGTACATAGTAGCTGCAGGTGAGGAACGGACGCTCGTTGTCGAAGTAGATGAGGTCGGGGTTCCAGTTGGTGTTGGTCTTACGAGCGAAGAGGGGAGCGTAAGAGGTCATGCAGACAACGTCGCCGTTGCGCTCGACATGGAGCAGGTAGAGGCCCTCGGCAAGAGCATCGATGAGCTTCTTGTCCTTGGCAGCATATTCACCAAGATAAACCTTTGTCTTGCGGTCGCGGGGGTAGCTATCGTACTGACGTTTATTCAGGAAGTAGGTGTTGGGCTCGTAGTAGTGCTCATCGATGATGGGCATACCAATCTCCTCTGCCAGTTTCCAACCATTCTCCAAGTCCTGATTGCCGGGGTGAGAGCCGGGACCGGCGGTGCCGACGATGACAATCTCGGGATGTGCCTTGGTAACCTTCTCATAGATGATCTTGAAGCGCTCGATGAACTCGGGCGAAATCTTCTCCTCGTTGCCGAGGCCCAGGTACTTCAGGTTGAAGGGAGCGGGGTGGCCGGCGTCGGCACGCATCTTGGCCCACTTGGACTTGGCAGGGTCGCCATTGGCCCATTCAATGAGGTCCATAGCTTCGCTGACCCACTCGTCCATTTCCTCCATGGGACAGGCATCTTGAGCCTGTGTGGGATACATATTCCATCCGCCGTTGGTACCCTGACAGCTAACGCCGCAAGGCAGGATAGGCAGAGGCTCCATGCCAAGATCCTCACAGAACTGGAAGTACTCGTAGTAGCCGAGAGCGCAGCTCTGGTGGTAGCCCCAAGTGTTCTTCAGCTGACGGCGCTGCTCGCGGGGACCAATGGTGGTCTTCCAGCGATAGGTGTTCCAGAAGCCGTCGCCACCACCGTGAACCACGCAGCCGCCGGGGAAGCGCATGAATTTCGGATGCAGGTCTGCCAATGCCTGTGCGAGATCCTTACGCAGACCGTGTCCCTTGTAGGTGTCCTGCGGCATGAGCGACACTTGGTCGATGTCGAGGTCTCCCTGATTAAGCACTAGAATCTGGAGACAGGCGTTCTTGCAGTCGGCAGAGGGGGTGAGCACGGCCTCGTACTTTTTCCAATTGGTGGCATCGGCATTGATGTAGGTCTCTGCCAGCACCTTCGGGTCCTTGCCGAAACCCTGCGGCTCGCAGAGCACAACGCGCACGTTCTTGGCGGTACCGATGTTACGCAGGAATACGGAGAAGTTGTAGTTGGCACCTGCCTTGACGCTGATACCGTCGAAGCCGTCGTTCTGCAGACCAAAGCCCTTCCAACCCTTGTAGTCGTAAAACTCCTTCACACGCTCGGTGTTCAGACGAAGATAGGTGGCGTTGTTTGGATGGATGGGATTGTCCATGCGTACCTGAATGGTACCCAGAGAGTGTCCGGGACGCACCTGCTTCCAGGCTGTACCGGCCCCCCAACCGTCGCGTTCTGCGGGACTGAACTCGAACGAGCCGTTTTGCAACAGTTCGGCGAAGAGACCACCATCGGCACTCGACGAGATGTCCTCAAAGAAAATTCCAATCAGTTCGTCACTGATAGCCTTACCGCCCTTCGGGGCGTTCATTGGCTTCGGGGCCGCATTGGCTCCCAATGTTGCTGCCATCAGCAAGGCAGCGAGTGTTGTTCGTTTGTTCATGTTTATCGTTGTTTGGGTTAGTTTTGATGCAAAGGTACGAAAGATTCTCGGAATATCGCTTGTTTTGGGTGTTAAAAAGCGTTCATGCGACATAAACGCAAACCGATGAAACATCCGTGAACAGACTTTCCGCGTTTTTCGCGTACCTTTGCAGCACAAAATTGACAACAAAAACCCAAAAACAAAAACTTATGAAGAAACTTTTACTAACCGCATGCTTGATTTCGTGTGCCCTCTGCGGTTGGGCACAGCAAGGCTTCGGAGGCTTTGGCGGCTTCCAGCAACAAGCCAAACTTGAAACATCACAAGAGTGGAAAGATGTAAACTATGTCGGCGACGACAAAGCTTATCATACCTGCGATATCTACCTGCCGAAGAAAGAAGCAGCTAGTTATCCTGTCGTTATTCATATCTATGGTAGCGCTTGGTTCAGCAACAGCAGCAAGGGTGCCGCCGACTTGGGTACCATTGTGAAGGCGTTGCTCGATGCAGGTTATGCTGTTGTCTGCCCGAATCATCGTTCGAGCATGGACGCTAAGTGGCCCGCACAGATTCATGACATCCGTGCCGTCATCCGTTTTGTACGTGGTGAGGCTAAGAAGTATAAGTTTGATCCGTCGTTCGTTGCTACCAGCGGCTTCTCTTCTGGTGGTCACTTGTCATCGACGGCTGCTACTACCAGCGGCATCAAGCAGACGAAGGTCGGTTCCTACGAGATTGATCTTGAAGGCAACCTCGGCGCTTATACCAAGGAGTCGAGTGCCGTCAATGCCGCCTGTGACTGGTCGGGTCCTGTCGACCTGACTGCTATGGACTGCGGCGAAGGCATGAAGATGGGTGAGAATAGTCCTGAGGACGTGCTGCTTGACTCGAAGCTGAGCAAGGAGCCCGACAAGTACAAGAGTCTCAGTGCTACCTACTATGTCAACAAGAATAATCCCCCGATTATCATCTTCCACGGTGAGAAGGACA
>Ga0265299_10001261_pt1 | contig 29517 bp, 36 predicted proteins | sample AusTroGonzalo_MG_4_FD_193485 | JGI IMG/M metagenome (GOLD analysis project Ga0265299, IMG submission 193485) | Bovine rumen microbial communities from tropical cattle in Woodstock, Queensland, Australia - Gonzalo_02 | ecosystem: Host-associated > Mammals > Digestive system > Stomach > Rumen ... | reverse complement strand
TCCATCCCTTTACGCATTTTTGAAAATTATCAACAAAAAAACTAATAAAGTTAGCTTTCCATTCAGGCATACTGCTTGCAATACAAAGTTCTTTAAATATTATTGTAGATAACTTCCTGTTATAATCAACTAAATATTTGTTTTCGCATATCTTATCGTGAACACAGCTTGCTATAAGTCCACATACGTTCTCTTTAGATAATCCCACCAAAGACCACGCAAAACGTGGAATAGTCATTGCATCCCACGTATAACCCTTTGGAATATAGATAACGTATTCTTCCCCTTTATAATTTACTGTATAATATACATCTCTCTTGTTAAGGAATGGTTTTTTCTCTATTTCCTTAATTTCGTTTTGTGTCATTATTGGTAAAATTGTTCTTGCGCATACTCTCGGCTGTGCATCTGATTTTATTTTAATTTCTTCCTTGTTGCAAAAAATTATATCTTCCATTCTAAACCTATGTAGAATCCCTTATTTCTTGGTTTTATTCTTAGACTTCTCAGTAGCTTTTGCCACCAAGTCTTTGACAAGTTTTTCAAGTGCTTGGAATGCTTTTTCGATGACTTCTTCTTTGTGTTCATTAACATACTCCAAAACTTTTGCTTTTATATCAAATTCTTTAATCTTTTCAATTTCTTCATTGATAAGATTTTTAAGTTGTTTTTTTAGCAGCCATTTAAACATTTTTGTTCCTCCTTAAAAGTAATGCTTGTACTATATATCTCATATGGCAAGTTTGCCTGTTTAAAGTTTCATAGTTATAAGCGATGTTGCACTTAGTACAATCGCAGTTGATTTTGTAGCAAAAATACGCTTGTTTAGTCCACCTGATATTTTCTTCAGGCAGCCAAACAATAGAATCATCATAGAAATTCATTTTAACTCATAATGAGGGTAGTCCTTAAACGAAGTCCAATCGCCACCCCAAGTGATATTTATATTCATTTTCTTTGCAGTTTCCTTGATATGACTTGCAAGTGTCTTAAACCTGCCTATATTTTGCCAATTTATAGGGTATGGTGCAATATCAACGGCTTCACATAAACCACTCTTATTCGTGCTTGGTATATGCCTTGATTTCATTGTTTTTGATACACCTTTTGCAACGTTTATTTTTTGTTGCTCTACTGTGCGTACAGTTTCTATAACTGTAAAATCAATAGGACTTGTTGCGATAGCCTCAATCATAAGTTCACGTATACGAGGGTGAACTTTTTGATGATTTATTTTTTCTAGTGATTTTTTGCCAAAACTAAACATTTTCTTCCTCTATTGGCTCGTTTGTTTCTTCGTATTCAAAATTAGCATTTTCTACATCTATTGCTTCGTCATATATTTCATTTGTTCCGATTTTTTTTATTTTTAGTTTTAAATCAGAATAATTTTTATATAAATTAACACCATCTTCTCTAGTTATATAAAATTCTTTTTTAAGCATTCCAATCACTCTCCTTTATTATTTGACTTGCACGAGTAGACCAGTTTGATGCTCCTACCCAAGTTGAATATAAATCATCAGGTACTACTATTTTACAGTCCGTTGGTGTATTTGAAAAAGCATTTGCATTAGCCAGTGTTGGTACTGCTGTATGTTTTGTAAAATCAAAGTATTTAGCACCATACCAATATGAAAAAGCACTTGCTTGAATAGATGTTACACTTGCAGGTATTGTAATATGTGTCATACTAACACAATAAGCATAACAAGAAGTAGTTAAAGTTGTTGTTCCTTCAGGAATATTAAATCTTCTTATTCCATAACAATATTGTAAATAGTTAGATGGAACACTTGCCGTTCCTTCTGTTACTGCTAAACTTTTTAAACTATATGCGTACCTATGTCCTTGATAACCTAATGCAGTTGTTTCTTTGTTTATACATATAACTTCTGCACCACAGTAAGAAAAAGCATTTGTTGTATATTGAGTGCAACTTTTTGGGAATACTACACATTTTATCGCTTGATTGTATTGAAACATTTGTGCCAATATTCCTGTTATTGTATTTGGCATTGTTATTGTTTTTAATTGCTGACAACAACAAAGTGCGTAAGTTGTAAAATCTACATTTCCTAATTCTAATTTTTCAATACAAGCATTATATGCTCTATTTTCATTGCTGTTATTATTAGTATTTTTGGTTAATAAATAAGATGCGGTTGAGTTACCACTAATATATATTTTTGAACTAGAACTGATACTAATTACATAACGACCTGCACTTGAATAAGTGTGTTGAGTTCTCACTGCTTGGGTATAATCTGTTCCTGCTCCTGTTACTGTACTTTGTGCCGTTCCATCGCCCCAGTCAATAGTTGCAGTTGCTCCTGATTCCAATGCAAAGCCAACATAAGGTTGTAATGTATCTTCATTAAGATTTACATATACTCTTGTTTTTCCATCACTGGTTGTATACATTTGCCCTATATTATGAAAACCATATTTTGCAACAAATGTTTTTGCATCTGCTAAAGTCCAGTTCCAACCTTGAGCAGTTAAACCTGTATGTGATGGATTTGATGGTAAAGCTGATAAATTAGCAAATTCTTGTGTTGTATATGAATATAATCTAGTTCCATCATAATCATAAAAATTTACATCTTTTTCTTCTACTTCAGCAGGAGCGCCACCACTAGGAATAGATGCTATTGCGGTTGCCAAATTTGCAGAATTTTGTGTCGCAGGCAATGTTCCACCTTTTGTATTTATTGCTGTATAAGCACTTGCTATGTTATTATTTATTCTTGTTATTTCGCTTGCTATTGTCATATATTAAACCTGACTTAGTAATGTTTCTATATCGCCCACAATATCATATACACATTTTGCAGTTGGGTATTGGTCGTTTGTACTTGCAGAACTTATGCTTGTTACCTTATTTGATTTATCTTCTTTTCCTGATATATCTTGATGCGAAGTTATTACCGTTCCTAAATCTGCTTCACCGCTACTTGATATTGTTATACCATTCATTTTTACACTTGTTATAGTACCAGTATTAGAAGTGTAGCCATTTGGGTTACTTGAATTGTACGGCGTATAACCTAATGCAGTAGTTACATCACTAGATGTTATTCCTGTAATAAATCCACTATCATTAGTTAATTCGCTTACATTTGTAGGTATATCTGACGTACAAGCAAGAGTATATGCAGTTCCGTTATAAAATACAGGTTTTTTTGCAGAACTTACACCTATAGAACCAACCCATACTGTTGATGCATAATATGAAAGATAACAAGAAGTTGCAGATTTTGATTTAAAAGTTACAGGCGTTGTTCCTGTTCCACTTGTTAAGCTAATAGTTTGAGATGCATCACTATCTAACTTAACACAGTTGCTTAAAGCCGTAGTTACTGCATCTTGGCTCATCGCTTGATTTGTTGATGAACCTGTTGAATTTGCCAATGTTATATAATCTTCTCTTAAATACATATTGGCAGTTACAGTATTATTAGATAAAGTAGCGTTAATGTTAATCATATTTATCATCTGACCGTCATTATTACTAACAGTCGAAGTTATGCTAAAGCTATCATTGTTAATATTTATTCCTGTAAAATAAACAATAGTAGTATAATCTTCAGCAACAACAGATAACGATGCGACTTTTCCATTTTGTAATTCACTAACAAGAGCGTTAAAATTGGCAACTGTCATTGTAACAGGGAATCTATAACCATCTTGAAGTTCCACACCATTTTCAAAATCAATAGTTCCATAGTCTAAAAATTCAACTGTTTCTATGCCACCACCTTGAATATTGATGTTGCCACTTCCTAAAATGCTTTGATTATTGATAGTTTTGATGTTTGTTCCACTTACTAAAGTATCTTGTTTTGCATTAATTTGTACTTGTAAACTATCTAAAGCAGTCCAATGTTCAGCGTTCCAACTTTCAGCCGTTGTTATAGCAGTATTGCATTCCCAAGTTTGCCAAGTGTACCTTACTCTATCGCCTACGTTATAAGTTGAAGATGAAGAATAGAGAGGGTAACCTGAAATCATATATAAGCATAAATTATTTAAACTTGAAGGCGTTAATGCTCTTGTGCTACTTGTACTTGTAGCACTTTCTGTTAATGCAGTTATTCCATAATAAGATGTACTTGCAATACCACCATCTTCCATTATGTAGTTTGTGCCGTCATAAGTAAAAGCAACAACTTCACCTGCAAGCCAACAATAACGTACACCATTTGTACCTGATTTAGATTGTACTGTTATTGCTCCTGTACCATTTACGTTTAAAGTAGGAGCACCGTTATATGATTGAGCGTTAGTAAATTTAACTCTAATTGATACACCTTCTTTTAGTACAAATTCAGGGCATACAACAACTTTTGCTTGTGTTGTGTTTTTTGTTGAGCAAGTGCCGTAAAAATCATAAATATTGTCTATGACTTCATTTACTTTATCTATTAAGTCTTTTTGTGTCGGTGGATTTGTTATTTTACTTACCATAATTAACCTATAATTACTGCTTTATATGTGTTAGCCGATACGTTAGATGCAGAGTTCATTTTAATTGTTATTGCACTTGAAGTAGCACTAACTTCTGCCATAACTTGATTATTTGTTGATATTTCAAATACTTGAACTGTTACATCACCTGTACCTAATGTGTTTGAAATAGTCCAAGTTACAACGCCACTTGATTGAGTTAGGGCCGTATTATTGGCAGTTATCTTTTTAGCCATTCCATTTGTGTAGGTTGCAAGTTTCAAAGGCGTTACGATTCTTGTATCATCTGTTCCTGTATTAACTTCGTTTTGAGTTGCTAATTCTGCTATACCTGCTGAACTTTCAGTTGCTTGTGCAGGACTTGATGATATTTCTACATAGGTTGTACCACTCCATCTATAAGTTTTGTTTTGATATTCACCACTTGATAAAACTACATATATTTTACCTGTTTCAGGCGTTAATGCAGAACCACCACTTGTTGCTGATAGCCAACCTGAGCTTAAAGCCGTTGCACCTGATACAATATAAGCATCAATTACATCATCAACATATGCAGGAAGTTGAGAACTAGGCACTTTACCATCTGCTCCTAATGTCGCAACACCACTATTTGCACCTAATAAAGTTGTTGCCACGTATGTAGAAGATAAATCAGGAATATCATTTGCGACTAAATCTGCACCTGCCGTTATAAGACCTTGTGCGTTGTAAGTGATTTTTGTTTTGGTTGCGCCTGTAACAGAGTTGTCAATAGAAATAACGCCATTTGTAATATCTATGCCGTTACCTTCGGTGTAAGTCTTACCTGTAATCCAAGAAGAACCGTCATAGATATATAACATATTATCTGTTGTGTTGAAATAAATTTGCCCTGCTATTGCGTTACTAGGTGCTGATGCAAGGTTTTGTATTACTGCGTTTTGTAGTTCGTTCTTTTTTAAGTCTATATCTACTAATACGTTTTTTGTTGCCATTTTTTTATTCCCTTTAATTTAAATATGCTTTTCCTTTTGTTGCTCCGTTAATATATACAGTACAAGTGTTCTCATCATTGTATTGAACTGATGTATCAAATACCATTCCTGCACTATCAACAACTGTAACAGATGGGAATTTGCCTAATTTGTGGTTTATAACCCAAGTGTCCGATGCAATTCCTTGTTCATGTATATATGTTGAAGTATTAACCATAATGGTTTCGCCATTCAAAGAAATAATGCTTTCGCCTTCTTCTGTTATTATTGATATTTCTTCTTCTTCATTTTCAGATTGTACTTGTATAATATCTTCGCTCATTTTATTCCTCATTAGATGCAAAAGTTACTTCTTCTAATACAACAAATTTACCTATGCAAATAGTTTTAGTATAGTTTGTTGTTTTAACTTCAATGTCAAACACATAATTTCCGTAAGTCATGTTGTTTGTGTCGGCAGGTCTTATATCAAAATGATACCAACCGTTTTCATCAAAAGTCATATCTTCAAGAGTTTTTTGAAAGATATAATTTTCAACCCCTGTATTACGTTTAACAGTAAAATAAAGATTATCAGGTTCAGTCATTATAACCTGACCGTTCGATTTTCTTTGAAATTTAAAAGCGTATGTATCGCCACGTACTACTGATATATTAGCCATTTTCTAATTCCTTTTTATACATTTTTTGAGCATATAGAGTTGAAAAAGTTACATAAAACTCAGCCCACTTTTGAAGTGTCATAGGTTCAGGGTGAGATTGATGTTGTACTAGCCATTCTTCTGTGCATTCTTCTTCTTTTGTAAAATCAGGAGTTGCATAGAATATAACCATTTGAGCGATTTGTTCTGTTAAACCACCAAGAACATTAACCATAGCATTAACAGTATCTATTGATTGTTGTGCGTTTGCATAGCCCTTTGGTTGAAGTCTGTAATTGCCAAGAGGAGTTGTTAAGAAGTTGTCTTCAAAGTTAGCTTTTCTTTTTGCAGTTTGTTCATCTTCATAGTTTGGATTAACAACTATTTCGTCATCTTGCCAAATAAGTTTGCCCTCTTGAAGTTCTTTGTATTCTTCATCTGTGCATTCTGTTAAATATGTTTTACCCCATTTTTCAATGGTTTCTTTTTGTTGGTATGCTTCATGTTCTGTATCAAAATATATCATTAGTTTGCTCCTTTCAATGGGTATTCAACAAAGTTGACAGTTAAATCTGCACTGTAGCTATAGCCTTTAGGTATGAATACACCGCTTTCTATTGCACCTACACCACCAAATCCATCAACTGCCCCAGGAATAATACTATTAGGTATTAATGTGCCCTCTTCATCTTTTAAGTACAGGGTGCAGCCGTATGCACTTCTCCCTGTATAAACCAAGAAAACATTTTGAGTTACAGTTCGCCATACATTCGTACCGCTTAAAGTTATATTCTGTCCATTTTTATAATCAGGCATACCCCAAGAAATAACTTCTTGTCTATCTGCTTTAGTATTTGTTATATTATATAAATTTGAATTTTGACTTGGCTGTTTTACGCCAGTTATAACTCCGCTTGTTACTGTAATAGAACCAATAGGAATACCTTCGTATTCTTCCCAATCTGCACCATCATACTTATATGAAACAAGTGGTTCTTTTGAAGTGTCTAACCAAATATCATTAGAAGAGGGTGTTGATGGTATTTTTGCCTGATATGAGAGAGTGTTATTATAAAAATTAACCGTACCATCTTCATTTATAAAACCATTATAAATTCCGTCGGCATAAGCAGATACATCAATCCCATCTAATGATGATATTGTAATATTCTTGCCTTGTGCTGTTGTACCAACTAAATTAGGATATTGCCCACCTCCAATATTAAAATACAAAGTATCCGCTGTTGATACACTAATACTTTCAGTATAAGACACACTTCCAATACTTGCTGAACCAACGCCTGAAACGTAGCAATATAGAGTTAGACTTTTTACAGTAGTCGGGCTTCCGAAATCATAATTAATCGTTACTGACTCCATAATATTTGTGGCATTTCTATATAGCTGCCCCAGTTGAACATTGCTATCATCACCCAATGTGGCAGATAAAGTACATATAGCAGAGCCATTCCAAGCAGGATACACTGTTAATACAGCCGACGCATTTGTTAGACTTTTGGGGGTTCCAAATGTAATTGTTTTTGTATCACTGCCACTATTATTAGTTGAAACAGCAGCAGTTGTACTATCTGATACAACTACCTCTTGTGTACCACTTCCTGGTGCAAATAAAATATCTGCTTGACCATTTAAAGTATTACAAGAATTGATTGAAAATGGAGTTTTGGCCACCATAATTAAAGAACTTAAATCTGCTAAAAATAGCCATTTAGTTGAATCAGAAAGTATATTTCCTGTGTTATTATCAATAATTGATCCATATAATTTATATGTACCTGATTCTTTAACAATACTGTTTTTATAATATGTCGTTCCATTATCCCACTCGGGAATGCCCTCTTGTAATAAATATGCTTCTTGATAAGACATAACCTTATGTACGCCTGTCATTTCAGGCAAGGGTGGAAATTGCTGTGTTGGAGTTACTGAATCAATCCAACCATTTGACCAAGCAGATAATGATTGAATAGTTGCTACATCGCCCGTTCCGTTGTATGTGCCTGCTTTCGCCGAACCAAATTGACCTATCTCGGGATCCTGCAAGGTTCCGTCAGCAGTTTCACCAAAAACTTTTGCTGTTAATCGTGTTAATTTTGCCATTATTCTTCCTCTGTTAGTAAAGTACAACCTGTTGGTACAGGTAAAACATTTTTATATAATGCAAGTTGCATTAAATTATGTAATGAACTTGGGTAATGATAAGTTACTTCCATAACATCCCAAGTTGTGTAAACCTGTCCGTTAGACCATTTCCATATTGCATCATCTATATTTTTGCAAGTATGATTTATTGAGTTTTTAATAATTTTTAATTTGATAAGTGATCTAAAATACTCATCGCCCATAGCGTTTACTTTTGTTCTAGTATCACGCCACGCTTTATACGTTAAAAACCCGCCATCATTGTCTGCAAAGTTTGAATAAGTTGAAAAACCACCCTGCCATTGTTCGTAATCATCGTCTGATATATTTGAGTAATTAACTAAAGCTGTATATGGTTGTTCCCATAAATCAATAGCATTGTAGTATCTATCAATACCAACCCATTTACCAACAACGTCAAGTTGAGCGCCTATTGAATTGTTTACATCAACCGTTAAGTCTTTTATTTGTAATGCTAAATTATTAGCAAAAATAAGACTCACTAATTTTTTAATTAGCGCCTTATTTTGAGATGAATTTTTATATTGTAAAATAATAAGACTTGCAAAGTAGTCTTGCAAGTCATTTAGGGTTTGTATGTAATCCATTATTGAACCACCGTGATAGTAATTTTGTTTACATCAGTTGTGTATTTATCAGCTAATGAGCTAACTGCTAAATAGTCGCTCCAAGTTATGCCATCGTCTGATATTTCCACGTTAAGCGCATAAGCTCCACCACCATTGTTAGTAATTGCATTTGCACATACTTCTGTTACTTTTGATGTTTCAGCTTCTTCTGATATTTCATAAAGTAGGTTTTCTGCAATATACTCTTTTATAGCATCTTGGTTAATTGTTCCTATATCACCTACTACTTGTAAATCAAATTTTATGTATAAAGGCACTATTGTAGGTCTATCAAAATTTATGTTTAAAGTTTGTGCCGATACAGTTAAAATAGGTACAGTTACACTTCCTCTTGTGCCACAACCACCTTTATTTGCATAAATAATATCTGCAATATCTGTGTTTGCTCCACCATCAACTATAACCCATAAATAATGAGGTAGAGTGCTTGTAGAATCAGTTGAATTTGTATCATTTACGTGAACTATGCAATTTGTAACGCCATCAAGTGCCAATATTTGCCCTAAAATAGTGTCTGAATTGTTGCCTGATTGGTTGCCTGTTGAACTATCACGTCTTATTCTAAAATCGTAGTTGCTCTCTTGTTCTGTACCTAAAGATGTATAACCAACAACATTATTTACAGCAGTTATGCCCTCCGTTACAGTTACAATAGTATTTATTGTGCCTATTGTTGGAGTTACAGCGCCCATATCTTTTGCTCTAAATTCTAAAGATGTATCACCTGCATATATTGTTGTTGTATCTATTAAATACCATAAGTTGCCTGAATCATCTGAAACAGTGAAAGCTGTGGCTGTATTATCGTTATAAGAGCCGTCTAAACCTTGCAAAGTTACCGTTTTTGTGGCTGTTATTTTAATTTCTTGTGTAGTATATGTACCACCTTTTCTTGTTAAATAGTTAAGTTGATATTTACTATCTTGTTGTGCGCCATCACATTTCGTAGGATCTGTTGCATTATATATGCTTGTAAGAAGTTCCCTATGTACTGTGCCTATATAAGCCAAAAGCTCTGAAAATTGACCATCAGGGCTTGCGCTTGAAAAGTCTATTGGTTCACCATTAGGCGAATAAGTTGCTTGTAAAAAGTCTTGAATTTCTTGTGTTAATTCAGTATTAGTTTTGGTTGTTAAACCATTAAAATTTAAAACATCTTCTACCATTTAAAATACCTATATACTTTGCGAAAATTCTAATAAAATGCCTTCTTCTGAAAAAATAGTGTAAACATTGCATTTTGAAGTATAAGCTCTATCTAATACAATACTTTCAAAGTCTTGCACGCTTATAACACCATATCTGTTTTCAATAACGTTAATAACATCTGAATCAAGAGAATCTTTTTGATCTTTACTTCCAAGCCTTGTGCGCCAATCAATACCGCTTTCTAAAGCCCAGAAACAATCATTTTTAAATTCAAGTAAAGCAGATTTTATATCCTGTTCAATGGCTTTTTGATCGCTTTTATAAGCGCTAAAGCCCCTACAAAAACACCAGGTTCTACTTGAACTGTCTTCATTGTTTATAACTGTTCTAACTAACATTAACTTATGCTCTTAATTATTCCGTTTGTTACTGTAATTGTTTTGCCATCAACTGTTGTAAAGGCGCCCGTTGCTCCACTATTATCAACTAAACTAGCGCCTGTTATTGTGCCAGATGAGGTTAAGTTTCCTGTTTGGCTTACATTGCCTGTTTGAATTAAATCACCTGTTAAGGTTGTATTACCTTTTGCTTCAATGCCGTTTTCTTTTAGCTTTAAATAAGTTTGCTTATAAAACAAATTTAAGCAATCTTGAAGCGTTGTAATCATGTTAGGAAGGCTTAAAACACCACATATAAAAATTGCATCTGTTTTTGAATGTGCTCTTTCATACGCTAAATTGTTTATATTTCCGTTGATATACCAACTTTCTATTTCTCTATCGTTAAATAAGAGAATGCCTTCCATACCTTGATTTACAGGGTGCGTTATACCTATATCACCCCAACCAAAGAAAAGAACTTTAGCATAGATAGGTGCGTAATTTTGTGTTACTTGAGCGCCATTATCAGTTTGTTCTAATACAAGTTTATTTGCAATGGTTACCTTTGCAATTCTGTTTTCTGCATCGTATTCGTCAACTATTGCTATTCTTACACAGTTTAATTTGTACTTAAGCATTCTTTCAAAAGTCATAAGTACGCTTGTTAAATCTGGTTCGTTTCTTAAATCAATAAAAGACATTAGGCTTTTCTTCCTATTCTTAAAGCGCCATTTTTACCCAAAGTGTTTTGAACGTGTATGTTATAATCAGTTTTTGTTCTAAACATATAGGTAAATTTATCCCAAGTTTTATTGAATACTTTATCAAATACTACTTTATTAGTAATTCCTTCAATATGAAAATCTATAGCGCCGCCTCTTAAGTGTACGCTCTCTTTTGAAGCATTTTTCAATTTTGCGTTAGTTTCAATAGATCGCCAGTTGCTTACAATTTTTATTTTACTACCTGGTAAATTAACTTGAACATAATCATAAAGTTTTTCTGCTATGACTTTACAATTTTGTAAAATTGGAACTGTTACTTGACTATATACTTGAGATTGAGTGTTCCATGTTCCTGCAGGTAGTAAAAGTTGTTTCCAAGTAAAATTAGTATGCCCTACTTTCCAAGTTGGTGGCTGTCCATTATGACTTCTTATATATTCTATTACGCCATAAACATCTGCTCCAAAGTTTGTAGCTACAGCGGATTTTTCTTCTTTTTTAACCTTAGTAAAAGGTTGTTTTTCTGTTGTGCCAGTTGTTGCGTAATTTCCATTTGGCATCATTGCGCCAACTAAGAAATTATAAGTAGTTGTTCTTGAACCTGCAACCGCGCCTGATATAGTTCCTTTATGAGTAAAACCTGTTAATTGGAATGTACCGCTAAATTTACTTTCTTTTGATTGAACTTCTATTAACTGTCCAACTTCAACGTTTGGATTAAATATTCCTTCTGCAACTATTTCTGCATTTCTTCTTTGTGGAATATTTAATAGTCCTGTATCTGCATTCAAAATAGGAACTGAAGTATCAAGGCATTCGTTTGGTTGTAATGTATTTATGATGCCATTATCTATATATGTACAACCGCCTGTTATTTCGTTTAAAACATCAAGAGCGCTACCTTCAAAAGTTATAGGAGTCTTAAATTCACCTTCTAACGATCCTATTGCGCCCAGTTCAAGTTGCCCTAAGTTTTCTATTATAGTTTTATATGCTTCTTTAAAGGTTGTTCCTGCTTCAAATGTTACATTGATATAATCTCTTGGTACGCCTATATCAAAGCATTGCATAGTAGTAATTATTTCTGTACCTTGTCTTTTGGTATAGCTTTCTTGCATTCTACCTTTAAAACAAGTGATAAGATGCCCATTATAACCTGCTTTGAATGTTACTACTTTATAAGTGCTTGTGTTAAATCTATCTTGAAAAAATAAATCACTTGAACGCGTTGAAGGTGATAAATTGTAAATAGAAAATGTTGCCGTATTTGCACTTGCAAAAGTATTTCTTACAATGCTAAAATCAACCGTTAAAGGATAGCCAACTGTATGAGTATTAACACCATCTGTTACTGACAATTCCCAAGTACATTGATTTTGAAATTGAGTATTGTCTATGTACGATATACCTGCTTTAAGCGCCATAAATATTGCTTTCTACTTCTTGAACATCTTCTTGGTTCAAAACATACATACTAACGCGCCCTGAAGCAAAATCCCCTATATCAAATGGTTCTACAAAACTATCAGCCATAAAAGCTATTCCAAAGGGTATTATGTTTTTTAAGTGCCTTAACGCGTTTGGAGTTAAAACAACTCTGTTTCCATTTGAAATATAGTTATTATATGTAAAATCAAAAAACCAAGATTTTTGAGTAATATAATAATAAAGTTTAAAATCAACTTTATCGCCGGTTTCAATCGAAATTGTAAACGATTGACGTGCATTATCTGTTAGAGATGTTATTCTGTTCATAGAGGGTTACCCCAAAAATCTGTTTGTCCATGATAATATTTATATGCCAAAGAATCTGGCACCTTTTGTTGTGAAGCATTTCCAAGATTTTGTTCTTGTTGTTTCATTGTTCTTACTACAGTTGCTTTTTCTTGCTCTGTTGCTGCTCGTTTTTGAGTGTCAACATCACGCCATTGTATAAATTGAACTTCTAAATTTGATTGATATTTAGTTTTATTTTGAGTTAAGGAAGCCTCTTGAATTGCTAAACCATTAAATTGACCGTATGGAGTCCAAACATTAACAAGTTGTCTATTATCCCTTAGAGCGATCAGTTTATTAGCTAAAAATTCCTGGTTTGTTTTTTTTGCAGCTTGATACTTGGTAATGTTATTTAAAATATTAACTGCCATTTGTTCATATCGTCTTAAACTTGCTTCAACCGCTTGAACTGTATTTATAGCACTTTGAGTATAGCTATCAAAAGTTGGCGAAAGTATGTTTAATGGTTCTAAGTAGTTATTTATGTATTTTTGAACAAAATTAACAGCTTTTTTAGGTGGCGTATAAATAACTTCACCTATAAGACCGCTTAAAGTATATTTTATAGGTGCTATTGCCCAATGATCTTGAACCGCATTGTTATTTTCCATGTAGTGCGTTGTAATTTGAGAAGAAATTTTTAAAGTGTTAGTTGTTGTAACACCAAATTTTTCAAATAAATATATATTACCAAAACCATCACTAGAATTTGATGTGAACAAGATTGCAGGATCTGCTTCTACATTTTTTGTAATAATAGAACTCTCTCTGGAATCTAAAAAATTATTTGATGTTTTTTGTGCAAAAGTCTTTATTCCCATTGTTTTACCTAAGTTCTATATCCATTTGCAAATAAAATTTGCGTGGGCGAATATTCATTCATAATGTCGTTTATAACAGTTCCCATAGGCTGTTCTGTAGCAATGCTAAAATAATTAGTGGTGTTCATATTGTTACCACCATAACTTACATTATTTGGGTTTGTAGGCGCAACACCTAATCCTAAGGCATTACTTACCATTCCCACTCCCGAAAATGGCATATATTTGCCCATAAAGTCAAAGAATGACACTAACCAACTTGGCAGTTTTAAAGAAGCTAACTTGCTTATACCTTCTTCAATAGCTTTAAAAAATGCGCCTAGTTTTGAATTTTCTAATGCTTCACCTACTCCTTTAGCAAATTGTGCTATTCCGTTAAGTGTTTCGCCTAAAACGCTATTACCACCTGCAAAATAAGTAGCTATATCATCTATAAGAAGATATAATGTTCTTAAAGGCGCAAATTGTAGTTTTAAAAGATTTCCTAAAGCATTATCACCACTTAGCCATTGTCTAAAATTAGTATAAGCAACTGTCAATTTGTCGATCAAATTAACTATATCTAAAATGCTTTTTCCGTATTCTTTCAAAAGTTGAATTTGCAACTTTTGAAAAGACGTATTCATTGAAATTTTTGCTTTATTAAAAGCAAGTGAATACTTATTCAAGGCTTCTCTTGATTTAGGATCTAAGAATAAGTTATTGATTTGTTCAAATTCTTCTCTTGACATTCTAAGCATAAGAAGATCATCAGGCGAAAAACCCATTCTTGTTATTATGTTTGTTGCTTGAATATCATCAACGCCTTTTATTGCTTCTCTTACGCTTTCTATAACTTCTTCTACGCTCTTTCCATAAGGATTAAACGATTTACCACCTACAAAGGCTAGCTCTTGATAAGGTGATATATCGCCTCTACCCATTTGGATATCCCAAAGGTTATTTGCTAAACGTTGCATACTTTGAGCTGTGCCTTCAATAGAAGAATTAAAGTTTACAGCAGCATTTGCAGAAGCATATTTATTTAAACTTGCAAAACTTATACCTGTTTGGCGTTGGAAACTTATCATTTGTTGGTTTGCTTGCGATAATGATGTTATCATTTTGTCGATAGCCATATATGCAACCGTAACAGCACCAACTACTGCACCAACGGCACCAACAACGCCACCTGCACCTTCAAGAGCGCCTGCAACACCTTTTATGCCACCACTTAAACCTTTTACCGTATTAGTTAAGGCTTTAACGCTTTTAACTGTTGCTTCGTTAGCTTTTTTTGTTTCGTTATATTGTTTTTTTTGGCTTTCGTTACTTTTTTCTTGGATTTTTTTAACTTTTTCTAATTTCTTGGCGGTTGTATCAAGTTCTTTAGTGTCGCCCTTTATTCCAAGTTTTATAAATAACTCACCTATATTAAAGCTCATCTATTATCCCTATTTAGTTCTATATAAGTTCTTTCGTAATCTCTTGAATATATTTCAAAATGGTAAGAATGAACCACCTCATCTACAGGGGCGTTCAAAATGGCTGAGGGGTTGCCATTCCACCACCCCCCCTTAGCAAGCAAATAAACTAGTTGTTCATCTGAGCTAAGATTACATTTAACGCCTGGCTTTTGCCCAACCTCGGAGCTAGGATTGACCACTGCGAAGCTAGGCTCTTGATAAAAGGTCTTAAGTTTTCCTCAATGCAAGAAATAATTATTTCGTAATAGTCTTCTCTTGATTCAGGGTTATTATCGAATAAATCTTGATCTATCTTTTGAGTTGTATTGTATGTGCAATATTTTAGACAGTCAAAAATTGCTATTTCAACGTCTTCTGAAATATCAGCCCCTATTAAGACGTTTTTCATAAAATCAATACAGCCTGTAAAGTCTAAACTTTTTTCAAGCAGATTTTCTTCATTGCCTGTTATTTTTAAACCAATAGAGTTTTGTTTAATTTCTTTTAATAAAACTCTTTTTAAATTTAATACTGTTTTATAAGGAGCAGGGTTAATTACAACCCTTGCTCCTGTGTTTTGTGTTTTAAAGTCTTTCATAAAATCCCCTCTTTTTTTATGACTAAGCTATTGCTCTTGCTGCGTTAGCAAATTGGATAACGTATTCAACAACTGCTTGTTGTACATCACCGTTTACGTTTGACTTAATAGCAGGTTTCTTTTGAACCATACCGCCACTTAATAAGTAAGTGTTGTAAGAAACGTGTCCTGCGCCATCACCGACTTGTTTAATAACTGAACCTGTCAAAAGTACATATCTTGCAAAACCGTCTGATGGTGGAATTAAGCCATTTAAACGTTTATCGTCTGCGCTTGACATTAAAATTCTAACTGTTAATGTTGCATTGTTACCTGCTTCATCAAGAGCAAATATCGTGTTTCCATCTTTACCTGTTGCAATTTCCATTAAATTATTAGGTAAATCAAGAGTAGCAATATCGCCTTCTGGGAAGTCATTTAGTGGTAAATCGTTAAGAATAATAACGTCATCACCTGTTAAACTATATGTTGCCATTTTCTATATTCCCTTTCCTATTTTTGTACGTTTACGATTACATTTGAACTATGAATAGCGCCTGATAGTTTGATTGCAATTTGAACTACAGGTGCAATTCTTGCTTCTCTTTCAGCCTGTTGTTGTTCTGCAATAGGCAAAGAGTAAATATAATATCCTCTTTCTTCTATATTTCTTAAAAAGTCTTCTGGATCACCAAAAGGAACGCTGTCATTCCAAGAACCAGGAGCGATTAAACCATTTCTAATGCCTTGAACGCATCTTGTTTCATAAGCATTTTTAAGCCCTGTCATTCCTGCTTCAGTTTGAGGAATTTTTGTATTTGTTTTTCTCAAATAGTTAAATCCGCTAACTTCAAGTGCTTTTTTGATCCATAGTTCACCTGTTGCTTCATCTGTGTATAAACCATTTGAGTTAGAATATACACAAGATAAGCCTTCAGTATTTCCATAAATATCGACACCGTTTGTTTTAGCTTGATTAAATACTGTTTGATTTAGGTTTAAATCTGCTTGAATACCTGTTAATTCTTTTAAGTTCATTGTTATAACAGTATTACTACCGCTATAATTAGTTGAACTTGCAATAGTTGCATAAGTTGCAATGGCTTGTTTAGACCCTTCTGCACCTTTATATGAATAAGCAAGAAACCTTGTTTTAGTAAGACTTGCAGATTTAATTGCAGCCCCTAAAACGCCTATGTTTTTAAGCGATTGAATAGCTTCATAGTAAATATGATCTTTTGCCTGAAGCGCTGTAGCATTAGCTATAATTGTATCATCATCACAGAATTGAGTTGTTAAAACACCACCAACGTAAGCTATTTCGTCAACTTCTGCAATCGCTTCTGCAACAGTTGCTCCGCTTGCATCTGTTCCTGCTACGCTTGTAGCACTAGCACCATTTAAGTAAGAAGAACCATAAATATCTGTTCCGCTTCCACCTGCTGTTGCTTTTAAAGCAATTCCGCTTGCTGTTGCACCATAACGGCGTGATTGGAATTGAATTTTGTTTGTATCAACTACTGAAATGTTACAATCTAATCCTTGTGCTACAAGAACTTTAACTACATCATCTACAGTTGTAATTGAAGCAAAATTCAAGCCTGTTACTGTAAAATCTGTGCCGTCAATAGTTACAGTTAAATCACCATTTGTAATAAGTTTTAGTGCTGTTATTATAGTGCTTGTAATAGCAACTGTTGTAGTAGTTGCACTTGTTGCGTTAACTGCACTATATGGGTAAACCAAAACTTGACCATTTCCTGTTCTTAAGTTAGAAGCAGGGTTAAATAAAGCAGTAGCCATTTTAGCTGTTAAGCTATTAGATCCGTATTCGTTAATAACGTCTTGCGCATTAACTGCCCAGATATAAGGTTCTGCTGATAAAGGTTGTTCGTTTGAAAGCAATACAATAGAGTTTGTTGAATATTCGCCTAAACCACTAGGGGTATTAAGCAAAGAAACGTTAATTGTATTGCTTAAAGCAATATTTCCTTGTGTCATCTGTATAATTCCTTTCCTTTTTTATTGTTGAATTACAAAATCGCCAAATACGTTTAAATTTGAATCCTGTACTGTTGTTTCAAATTTGTTATAATAATCAACTTTATTTGTTTTTTCTTGCCAACTTAGGCAGTTAAAACGTATTGAAAAACGGTTAATATCTGAACCGCCATCAAGTCCAGATAAGTTAAAGCTATTACTTATTTTAGAAATTCTAAATTGGTATTTATCCATTAACTGAGATGCAAGAGTTGAAGTTAAAGCTGCTTGAACTTCCCAAAATCTCTCTCTTGCTTCGTTATTCTTAGAATAAACGTCTATTTGCATTGCTCTTTGTTCGTTTAGCATTAGACGTTCATAATAATTATTATTCTTTTCAAAATATTCTTTTCTGTTTGCAAAAGTATTTGAAGAAACTGTGCTTACAGTAATTTGTATATGTGGAGTATTAAATAATTTGATATTTTGAGCCTTAATACAAACGCAAGGAATTACATTTCCTTTTTCGTCTGTGCCGTAATTATCTGGTAAATCCAAAGATTTTTGGATTAACTCAACAAATATTTTTTCAATTTCTTTCTTCATAATCTCTTACTAATTCGTATTCAACAAAACCATTAAGGCTGTAGTCTTTTACGCTCATTACCTTAAATCTTTTGTTATTAAAAATAACTTTATCAGCAGTTTGTAGATTTAATTCGCCACTTTTTGCGTGAATCCAAATCCATTCCCATGAGCGCTGTCCTTCAGGTTTTGACATAAGATTTTCCATTTTTAATGGTTGCCAAACACCCATAAAGTTAATATGTTGTTCTGTTGTAACTAAATCGCCTTCAACAACATTTTGAATAACCTTAATTAGTGTTAAAGGCACTTCCCAACCTGTGAGAGTGTTAGCCATATTTGGCATTCCGCTTAGGGTTCTATTTTGTTGAAAATTTAATCTTTGACCAAACAAAATTTACACCTCTTTTTAGTTTCAAGGGATTTATAGCCTTTAGTTTCAATTCTTTTATGTATAAAATATTTTATATTGCTCTCGTGTTCACATTTGCCATCGATATAAAATTGGCAATCATCACAAGCGCTAACTTCTTTTACTTTTTTAGCCATTATTATTTACCTCGAAGGTTATTTTATCTTTTAAACGCCCTGTGTCTATTAAGGGCTTGGCTGTTGCCCTTTGTCTTTCACTTTTAATTTTATTGCTTATTGTAAGTTCACTATTAGGTGCCCATTCACCCCAACCGCTTGTATCAAAGGCTTCTTGTATTTGTTCAAGTGCAACACCACCTAAGATATAGCCAAGACTTTCATAATCGCCTGTTTCTGTAATATGATCTATTAAATCGTCAAAGTTTTTAAATCCGTGTTCTTTTAATCTCTTTAATAGCTCATTCTTACGTTCTAAGGGCATTTGCAAGAATGATCTTGCAGGAATATCTATTTGTGTTGTATCTTTTTTAAGATTTATTCCAAAATGATAACGAAAGAATCCTCTCATCTTATCTGTTACAGGTATATGAGCTCCAAATTCTTGAACTGCACCAAGTCCTGCCAAATCAATATTTTCTGAAACAGGATCACTTCCCCCTTGTTTAGCTAATAAGCCGACTTTAACAGATACTTCATCACTCATAGCCTTAACAAGTTTTTTTAATTTGCCGTATTCAACTTTTGCTTGAATTTCCATTAGTCTGTGGTTGTTCTACCTTGAACAATAAATACATTTCCAACTAGGTATGGTCTTATAAGTGTTGCATACTTAATACCATAACCTGTTGTAGCATAAGCACTTAAAGCAGGATTATTAAGCAACCATTGTGGTACAGTATAACTTTCAGATACAGAACCAACTGATTTGCTTGTTACAATACCCATTTGACTTATACCAAGTGCATTTTGAAAATCAACTGTAAGATAATGAGCAACTAAATATAAGAATACAAGTTTTGCAGTAGCTTCATCAGGAAATAATCCTTCATTGAAATTTACTTTTGCTTCATTTATAGCTTCTAAAATATCGTTATCACGTGTATAATTTAGAACATCATCACTATATAAATCCCAATCAGAAGTATTAGAAGGACTATCAGTAGTTGTTTTAACGACACATTGATAAAATAAACCAGTATCAGAATAATACACAACATCGCCTTTAAAATGTGTACTATTTGCCACATATACAGGTAAGTACATAGGCGAGAATCTAGGAAATTGTGTTTTAAAATCTGATACTGAGATTACTAGTTCCATTATTTTGTTGCCTTTTTAGTTGTTTTTTTAACTTTTTTAACTTCTTCTAATTGAGCTTTTAATTTAGCGTTTTCTTCTTCTAACGCTTTTGCTTCTTCTTTATCAATAAATTCTTCAACGTTTGGATGTTTAAGCAGTTCTTTTGCGATTTTATCGTCAACATCTTTAACTTCGCCTGCTTTTATAAATTCCATCCCAAACATTATATTGTATTTGTTTTTGTTTAATATTTTCATTTTTCCCTCTTTTCTAAAAATTAGGGGGTTTCCCCCCCTATAAGTTATTGCACATCGGCATAAAGCATTGAATCAATACGTTTTACGTATGGTGTAGAGAATTGACCTTCTGCATCTGAAATTAGATCCAAAGCGCCTTGTGGGAACAATGGATGTGGAGTGTATGGTTTTGGTAGATACATAGTCAAGTTATCTTCGTTAGTGTTATAGAATACGTAACGACCTTTAGTAGCGTTTCCACCTGCTGTTGCACCTGTGTTATAAACAGAGTGAACGATTTTGAAGTCATCGCCAACAATACCTTGGAATGCTCTTTCTAAGATAGTCTTACGAGTTTCACCGAAAGAACCATAAGGTTGTTGTAATGCTAAGAACGCTTTTTGAGGTATTAACATTCTGTTGAACATCATTGTACCGTTGCAGTTAGCAGCATAAACGCCAGGTGCAGTTGCTAAGAATGTTTGGAATTGAGCATCTGACATAGCATCTAGTTCTGCTGTCATTAATGTAGTGTTTACTGTTACGTTAGGTTGTTTCAAAAGACCATAACCTTGAACGCCATTAGTGTTGTTAGCAAGGAATGTAGCTTTTTGTAAACCTAAGTCCCAACATTTTTTACGTGCTTTTTCGTTTTCTTCAATGATTGAGAATGTTTCAGCGTTTCTTGCTGCCATACCAACAAGTTCTTGACCTACTGAATATTTCATACGCCAGAAGTTGTTAGGTATACTTAAAGCACCAATTTTGATGTTAGAGTTAGCATCTGCATTGATACCTGAAGCTGTTGGGTTAATGATACCTTGTTCAAAAGGTGAACCAACATAAGCTGATGCGTATTGTACTAAGTTAGTAGAATAAGCACCTGTTCCAACTTCAATTTTAACGAAGTCAGAAAGTTTTTGACCCATAAGTTCATAGTAAAGTGTATTAACGATACCTGCAACTAATTGGGTTGTGGTTGTAATAGTTTGTTCAAGACCGGCAGTTTCACCGATTCCAGAGTTTTGAACTCTCATACGCATTTGATTAGCGTATTGTTCTTGTGTTAAAAGTCCGATTTTATCTGTCATTTTTATTTACTCCTTATACCTTATGCAGCCACGCCTAAGTCAAAGTCTAATTTAACTTGAATTAGATCACCTGCTGCGCTTGCTGCTGTAATTGCTTTACCAACGTAGGCATAAGTTGAAGTTGTACTATCATCGACCTTCCAACCTGTTGGGTTGAATTGTACTTTTGCGCCTACTGAAACTGCGCCTGCTGCTTCACAGAAAACAACATCGCCTGATTTTGCAATAGCGAATTTTTCGCCTACTGCGTAGTCTGATTTTCTTACATCATAAACAACCATACCGTATGGAACGTCTGTTGCAGCGCAAACTGCACAAACAGGGTGAGTTGTTGATGTGCTTGAACCATAAAGTTTTACGAAAGCACCAACAGGCAATTTGTCTGTTGAAGTACCTGAATAAAACTCTACATTGTGTTCTTGTGGTAGATTAGGTAACAAAGCATATTGTCCTTTTTGAGGAGTAATGCTTGTTCCTGTAAGATTGAATGCTTGTGTCATTTCGTTTTACTCCTTCTCTTATTAGTAATTGTTTCCAAGTTCTAAACGTTTTGACTTGGAAAGATAAGTTATTTGATTTTCAGACTTGCCGCCATAAACCAATTTACGAACGTCATCCATTGAGTTTTTAGCGCATTTGTTGTCTGCTTTTTCTTCTTCTTTGTCTTCTTTGTTTTTAGCTTTTTTGTTTTCAGCTATTTCTTCTTCTTCTTCGAATTTTTCTTCTTTTTCTTCTTCATCTGCATTTTTAGCTTTTTTGCAGTTATCAGAAGTTCCTGCTTCTGAATCATCATAAGCAAGTTTTTCAGCTAATTTAGCAATAGTTTTAACATCTTCAGATGCTTCTTCTTTGCCTGCGATAGCCATAATTTGTCTGATAAGATCTCTCTTATCAACTTTTTCATTTTCAGCCATATCTTCTCCTTTGCTGTTCTGTACTAAGTTTTGAATAAATTCTTTTGCTTTTGATTTGATTTCTTCAAGTTCCATTTATTTGCTCCTTCTCTTGTAAATTTTGCTAATAAAAGTCCCCAAGAAAAACTTGGGGATTGTGAGTTTAACATCATATATTGCGATTATAAAATTTCTTAATATTAGGGTTGAAAAATTGAGTCAAAAGGGTTATAATAAAAGTGTCGGTATCGCTCCAGACGTGTCAAATTTATTTTGACAAGGTGTTAGAGTTACCGATATTATTTTTAAATTTTCGCATTGATTGTAAGGTAAGTGTTTTATTGCCTGTTCTTATTTCTTCAATATAAACTGTGTAACCATCAGGCATTTGCTTTTTTAGTTTTATAATATCTCTACCTTGACCGTTTTTTTCGCCAAACATTGCTTTATCGTAGCTATAAACAATGTTCATTGCTTCCTTTATATCATCATCGGTTAAGGCAACTTGCCCTCTTGACTCTTCTTTATCTCTGTTTGTGTGTTTATTAAAACTATGCCTTACTCCATAAACATCTATATTATGTTTGTAACCATTAAGATCAAAACCGTTTTCTTTGGCTTCTTTAATCAGTTTTGTTTGTACTGAACCAATTAAAACTATTTTGTTTTCATTATTACCTTTTTGTTTTGCTAACTTTATTACTTCTGATATTTCATTTAAAAAGTTGGCATTACAATCTTTAGGCAAACTGCCACCCCTATAACCTTTTATGCCTAAATGATTATAGTGTCCTGATTTGCTATTGCCGTTGAATACTCCCCCAAGCAGTTTTCAACGATAACCTCTGCAAGGGCGTTGTTTACTATATCGTCAAAAGATGCGTTAGATGCTTTAGGTTTTTTATACCCTCTACCCTCAAGGAATTTTTCAGCACCTTTTATTGTTTTAAATGTTTTTGAAACAGTTGGTGTTAATGCCTGATACTCGCCGTGTTCATCTTCAAAAATACCGACAACACTGCCGTCATAATCTTTATCTTCTTTATAAACTATTTTAGTTCTTTCCTCTTTGTGTGGAGAGTCTGCTTCAATTTCTAAAACTTTATTAGCCCATTTTTTTGCATTTTTTTCGTTAGCAAAATCTTTAGCTTCTAAAACTTGTTCTTTATGTTGATTTTCTTCACCTAAATCTTGAACATAAAATGCTCTATAAACATCTCCATCTTTTCTAATATTTACTCTCTTGTTACTATTAGGTTTGTTTATAGTAATTCTGCCGTCTTCCCCCTTATCTTGTTTGGAGGAGTCTTTTCTTGCCCCTATAACTTTGTCAAAGTCATCTTCGGTTTTATTGTATTTTTTTAATAATGTCTGAACATCTTTTTGCCATTCACTATATGGCTTTTCGCCGAACTGTTCATTTAAACGTTTTGCATTATACTCAAAATTCTGATCAGAATATAGGTCTTTTTTATCTTCCTTCTTGCTGTATCTATCAACAAAATCTTTTGGTAATTCCTTTCCTTCTGGGTTGTATTTATCAAAAAATTCTTTGTCAAATTTTTCGTGCAACAGGCTTTTCTTTTCTTCCTTGTCGGATTGCTCTTGTGCTTGTTCCCAATCGTATTTATGAAGCTCATATATAGCACCTTTACGAGCCTTAACGCCCTTTGAATCGAGATATTCTTCTAAAGTCATTGATTGTGCTTCTTTTGTAGATTTTTCTCGCCCTTTTCTATATTGTTCTAAAGCTTCCTCATCTCTCTTACGTTTTTCCTCATATTTTTTTTCATTTTGTTCTTTTAGTGCTTGCTGACGTTTTTTTTCTGCTTCTATATTTGCTCTTTTTGTTGATCTATATGCCTCAATAAGAGAAGGGATCTTTTCCATCGGTTGTGTTTTTATCCAATCCAAATCTTTTTGGTCTATTTCTATTTCTTCTCCACCGTCTTTGGTGTCGGATTGCCCAAATTCCCCATCTATAATTTTTTTAGCGTGTTCTTCTGCTTTTTCAGTTAATGCTTGAGTTCTATACCAAGTATCCCCATTACCAAAAGTTTTACCCTCTGGAGCATCTATTTTAATATCTGAATATTTACCATCAGGAATGATGGATATTTTTGCGCCGTTATGCTCTATATCTTTTCTTTTTGAATATTTAGTGTCGGATTTTTCGCCCTTGCCATAAGTTCTGTCAATAGCTTCTTTTGGAGTTTCGCCGTCTTTTAATAATAAGTGTCTACCCTTTTCATCTTCGCCGTTAGGGTGAATTGTAATCCATCTATCTTCGTTTTCAACTATATCTTGACTATTAAGCACAATATTTGCCCTTTCATATCTTGGATTTGGAACAAGTGCAAGATGTAAGAACTCGCCACCTGTGAACTCCATATCAATTTTCTTGCCGTTGTGAATTTTAGCTTGTTTATCAGAATCAAAATCGTATGTGCAAGATACATTCCAACCTTGATTTTTAACTAAATCAATAGCTTGTTTATCCCATATAATACCTTCGCAATAGAACCAACCGTCTTTGTCGTCATACCATACTTTAGATACAACGCCAACACGTTCTTTGTCTGCGTTTTTATCGTCAATGTCCTTGTGTTTAATAATTACAGGGCATCCAACCATTGTATCAATGAACTTGTTTAATGTTTCTTTGGTTATAAGAATATCGCCAAATTCTTCATAATGAGCAACGCCTGCTTCAATAAATCTTGAAACAAATTTACGACCTTTGCCCTTTGTATCAGCGCTTAAATCATCGCCAAGTTCTATTAAACTATTTACTATTAAAGTGTTTTTATAATTGCTTTTAAGCATTGAAAAATCCTTTGTTTTGTGTTAAAATTAGTGTAAAGAAAGAGGGTTAATATGTCTGTAAATGAAAATTTACTTGATGATACTATAATGGAAATTCAACACGTTTTAGAAGATTATATGGATTTTGAGTATAATCAAGATTTATATGAAGCTGTGATGAACCCTATTGAAGATATATTAAAAAAATTTTTGGAAGATTTAAAAAAGGATGATCACGATTGGAATGAATCAATTAAGGATAGAGCGAAACTTTATAATGAAAATGCCAAATTACGTGAACAACTATCTATTAAATAATCCTTTTATTTTACCTATAAAGCTGTTTTGTGCTTTGTAGAGTTTTCTTCTATTTTCTAACCATTCTTTGTTAATTACAGGGGTAAAAGTACAACGGCAGTTATACGTTTCAGCAGGATTGCCTTTTTGACCTGTTCTATCATCTATGATAGGTGGATCATCAAATCTGAATACATGACCATTGAGTTGTCTGTGTAATGGTCTTTCCCTGCCGTCTAAGTTCGTGATCCATTTGTAATGAGTAAAACCTTCTTCCATATATTTTGCTTGAAGATAAGAGCTTGTTGCTATTGCTGACTCATTACGTGCTAAAAACTTTGCGTGTCTTTGACTTATGCCAAATTCTTTTGCGATATATTCTCTGATTGTTATTAAACTCTTGCCCTCATTGACCATTTGACCAACGACATCACGCATTTTAACTATTTCTTCACCTGTCCAATTTTTAATCCAAAATTCAAGGTTTTCTGTGTATTTTTGCGCTATAACGTTCTTTCTAAATTCTGTTAGCTTTGGAGTTATAAGTTCAACCTTTTTAGCTTTTGCGTTTTTATATACTCTATCTTGTAAGTCTTGCATTATCTGTTCAACAACTGAATCAAATACAAGTCTTTTTTCTTCTCTTGTGAGTGTGCCTAGTTGATGAGTTAAAAACGCTTGAAGTGCCAATACCTTTTGAGCAGTTTGTGCTTTAAGTGTATCAATCGCCCATACTATGTTCATTGGCAGCTTTGATTTATCTATTAAATATGCTTTTCTATGCTTTGAATATTTTGCGCCTATTTTCTCTAATTCACTTGCAACTTTGTTTGAAAATCTTCCTGATTTAGAATAAAAGGCGTTATCTTGATAGTATATTGTGCCATTTTGAAGTGCTTCACGTATTACTGAATCATCATTATATATGGTGTTTGATTTTAGAATAGTAAAACATTCTTTAAAAATATTAGCCCATAGCCATACTATAATCTTATTAGCGACTATGTTTTCATAAGCACGTTTGTATTTTATTGGTTTGAGTTCCATTCTTCACCCATAGGGTTCATATCAAATTCATCTTCTATATTTTCTATTTCTTCGTCTGTAAGACTTATTATTTCGTCTTGAACAAGTTTTTCTGCAACTTGTTTAGGTGTTAGAACTCTGTTTTGTAATAGTTGAATGTAAGCGTTTACTTTAGAAGTGTTTACTTCTTGCTTTTCTTTTTCTGATAATACTCTTAAGGGCTTCCAAGTAATAGTTAAGTCATCAACCTTGCGACCAAATAATTGGCAAGCCCTTATTTGAGCCATCCACTTTATAATTGGTTGTGCAGGAACACGAAGCTCCGACATAATCATTGCGTTGTAATTTTCTAGGTCATCCTCACCTGATGAGAACCCTGAAGCGCCACGACCAAAGACCTTACTATAAGGTATTCTTAAACTTGAGCAAATAAGTAGAAATATCTTTTCAAGTATATCGTTAAGACCTGCAAAAGACATTGTTTTCTGAACGTAATCATCGTTTGAGTCCATTACGCCCATATTTTTAAAGTTCTTTTGTTGTGCAAAAATTTCACAACGTTTACGAACGTTTGCTTCACCATCTTTACTGCCCAATAGTGAACCTAGTTCAAATATTTTTAATATGTCAATTTTAGCTTCGTCTAATAGCTCTAATATAACGCTGTTAGCTTTTATGTATTCGTTAAGCTGTGGGATGATAGATTCAAATATTGAAGCACCCCACCCTTGTAACATATTTCTTAAGTAGTATGGTTGAACTTCACCTGAAAACGTTTTTACTCTTGATTTGTCAAATATAATATTGTTTCCATCATCGCCCATAAGGTTATCTTGCAACATAAACTGTTCTGCAAGGTATAAACTTTGAGCAAGTGGAATACATTGCCATCTGTCGCAAGCTAAAAACTCTACTTTTTTATTATGTATTGTTTCAGGGTTAAATGGTGTATCAGGTTTTTGATTTGTGGAACATATTATAACGCCACCACCATACAATCTACCCCAACGCAAGCATTGTTTGATAATCTCGGTGTCGTGTTCTTCCATATACTCTTGAAGTTTTTGTAGTTCGTCTGCTTCAAGTGTTGCTGAATTTAGAATGTAGCCACCATCTCTGAACGCATCATTGACAGGTAAATCAACGGCTAATTTAGCAAAACCATTTGTTTTGTAGGTGTTAGCAAGTGGAACATAGTTTACTGATAAAAGGAAAGGGCTTGCATTCCTATATATTTCAGCAGGATTCATTTGATCTGAAATGCCAATAGCACTTGCTAAACCATTATTAACTGTATCTGTATTTTTTTTTACCATATTATAAAACTTCTAAAATACTTACTTGCCTTTTAGCAATAGTATTGTTAATTAAATGAACTAGGGTATCTACAATATCATCGTGAGTTTGTGATAAATCCCTTGTAAATGCTTCACATTCTGCAAGCAATACAGGGTTATTTGAGTATGTATCGCTATTAGGAAGCATTATCTGACCATTTGCTATATAATCTAATACTTCTTCTACTCTTGAGAGTTTATCTTTTGTAACTGTTATCGCTTTAACAGGCAAGCCAACTTTTTTAAAATCTTGAATGAGTTGTTGCCCTGAAGCTCTATCTTCTATTACCATACTTGAAGCGCTTGTTTCTCTTTTATCTAATTGCCATCTGTTGTATAGGTTTATGGCTTGTTCTTTGAGTTCAGGATACTCCCAACGACCGTGAACCATTTCAAGTATGTGTAATTTGTTTTGAGGTGTTATTCCACCAACTAAGAAACAAGAATAGTCTGCGTGTTCTTTTGCGCTTATTGCCGTATCTGCTGCAATTACTATCTTGTTGTATATGTATTTTTCATTTGAACTGTAATAACCGAACCAATCACGTTTTATAACTTGGCCACCTAATATAATAGGTTCTTGCTGATATTGAGATTGAAAAACGTAATTATCGACTTGTAATTCTCTAATACGTTCTTGCGTGTATTGGCTTGGTAATAAGCATTTGCCGTCTTCATCAATAAGAGGGCGTTTTAATGTTTCAAAATGGTATTTACTTTGTAAAATACCTGATAAATCTTCGAGATGTAATCTCTGTTGTATGTTTATTATAGGAACTTGAGAATTGTTTAAACGGCTTAATAGTGTGCCTGCAAAGTATCTTATAACTTTATTTCTTAAGGTTGTATGGTATATGTCATCAGGTTTATTGGCATCATCTATAATCAATGCGCCTGTAAACCCTTTTGCATTTCTTAAACCTGCGCCATAACCTGTGATTTGAGAACCTATGGAGGAAAATAAACAAATACCTCCTTGACCTGTGGTTATCTTCTTTGCTGAATAAGTGTTCTTGCCTGTTTCTTTTTTTATGTACTGCGACCAAAAGTCATCCTCTGCGTTTAGTTCTTCTTCTTGGTATGATACTTGGTTAGGGTACATTGCCTTATAAACAGGATGTTCAAGTATATCTCTTACGCTTAATGCTATGTCTGTTAGTAATGATTGAGAATAACTTGTATATATAATGTTTGACTTTGGATTGATTGTTAGAGCATATACAAGCAAATACTTGGCAAGTGTTGTTTTACCGGCTCTTGGTGGCACGTTTACGTTTAGTCTTGAAATTGTGCCGTCATATACTTTATTGAAATAATCAAATAATCCTTCGTGGATTGGTTCTACTATAAAGTCTGTTTGTTCTATTGCTTTAAAGAGGTATCTGAACCAAATATCAAAACCTCTTTGGATTAGTCTATGTCCTAAATACTGCGGATCAATGTTCATTTTAAGAACTCGTTAATATGCTTATCAGCATTTTTCTTTGTGGCTTCGTCTATAAATACTTTTTGTATCTCGATTCCACCATTAAGACTTATGTCTTGTTTTTCATTTTCTTTTGCTATTTTAAGAAGCTCGATGCCGTTCTTATAAACACCATTTTTCACTTCTTCATTTACGCCTTGTACTATCTTTGATACAAGCTGTGTATCTTTTATATTTGTTCTTAGTGTTTCTAATAAGTTTTTTTCAATAGATAAGTTAATTTGTCCCTCACTCTTTTTATCATTTAAACCTTGTGGGGACTTAGGAAAAACATTATTTTGCTTTGGGTGGGGATTGCCACTTCTTGCCATTCTGTTCGTGTTCCTTAATATTTCT
>Ga0265299_10001256_pt1 | contig 29536 bp, 31 predicted proteins | sample AusTroGonzalo_MG_4_FD_193485 | JGI IMG/M metagenome (GOLD analysis project Ga0265299, IMG submission 193485) | Bovine rumen microbial communities from tropical cattle in Woodstock, Queensland, Australia - Gonzalo_02 | ecosystem: Host-associated > Mammals > Digestive system > Stomach > Rumen ... | reverse complement strand
ATAATACTTGAAATTAAAACTGTCCCTTTCTTTTATTTTTATTTCAGGTCCCAATATAAATTTTTTATCATAAACATTGGTTACCGTATAAGACTTTGTCGGTTTTTTACGTACACGCCATAACCCAGCAATAAATTTCACAATATATTTATCCAAATCAATATCACAAAGTGGCACCCTTTTATCATTATCATACGAATACGCATAAACACCAGCACGACAATCTGCGTCATAATCACCTTTGGAAAACATCATATCACGGAAAACAGGGCTAATCTTGGAATCGGGAACAGGTTTACCATCTAAATCAGTCACACCCAAATCGAAAGTTTCTTCTTTTGCCATAATTACACATCCATCATTTTCTTTTCTATTACTGATATCAATGTGTCAATCCCCTGCCTCCCCGCAGCACTGATTGTTAAAATTTCTGGTTTTTTCTTGCGACCAAAAGATTTTTTAAACGCAGCCATACGTTCAGCCAACGTATCTTCATCAATCGCATCAATTTTATTTATAACAACTAACTCTGGCTTGTTTATTAATCCGCCACCATAAGAATCCATTTCATGACGAATTGCGGCATAACGTGCGCCCCAGTCTTCTTCGGTACCATCAATTATATGCAAAATCATTCTGGTTCTTTCAGCATGTCCCAAAAATTTATCGCCCAGACCGACACCTGTATGGGCACCTTCGATAAGTCCCGGCAAATCAACCATAACAAATTCACGATTATGCGCATACATAACACCTAATTGTGGATTCAGCGTAGTAAAAGCATAATTCGCAATTTTTGGACGTGCCGAAGTTACCGCCGCCAATAATGTTGATTTCCCAGCATTAGGAAAACCCACCAACCCAATATCAGCAATCAATTTCAAACGCAATACAACCGTTCTGTCTTCGCCCGGCAACCCATTATTTGCCTGTTTTGGAGCACGATTCGTTGGACTTTTAAAATGTAAATTACCCCAACCACCATTTCCGCCACGTGCCGCCAAATATTCCATACCATCTATATTCAAATCAGCATATTCTATTTCTTCATTTTCAGACAAAATAACCGTCCCCGTTGGCACGGGTAAAATCAAATCTTCGCCGGAAAACCCCGTACGCATTTTACCCATACCATTTTGCCCACGTTCTGCGGCAAAATGTGTTTTAAATCGATAATCAATCAAAGTATTTACATTCGGCACAGCGCGAAAAATCACATCACCACCGCGACCACCATCACCGCCATTTGGCCCACCATATTCAATGTATTTTTCACGCCGAAAAGATGCGGCACCATTACCGCCATCCCCTGCTTTGATATAAATTTTTGCTTTATCCAGAAACTTCATAGTTATCCTTACTTACCCATTATGTCAGCATTATAAACTTAAAAACTTGCAATTTCCAGTGCAAAGATTTATAATACCAACGCTGCGTTCCGCAGTGATGATTCTGAAGCCTATGCAGAATAGTCGTTTTGGACTGGGGGGCGGTACCCCACAGCTCCACCATTATTTTTATGGGGCTGACATAGTTTCGACAGGCGCAGTAAAAGCACCAGGTTGAATCCGACATGGTCGTCGTAAAACACTAACTAAAAACTGAATGGCGATAGATTCGCTGCGAACGACAACGTTCGCCTTGCAATGGCTGCTTAATATAAGCATTTGATATAATTGGCAATTGTTAGTTATATCAGTTTAGCTTTTGCGGGGTTTACCGGGTACCTGGCACCAGAAACCCGGCATTTAACAAAAGTATAATAATAATAATAAAAAGGACTAAAAATGTTTGGAAAAATTAAAAAAGTATTTTTTACAGGTGTATTTGGTATTTTGTACATTTCTTTCATCGCTCAATTTGTTTTAGTATTAGCATATTGGGGCGGTACTGAACAAGACGTTATCAACCTGGCGTTATTGTCTGTCGAATGGTTGGTTTTGATTGCTGCACGTTATTTATCAAAACGTTCTTCGTCCAGCAACAACGCGTCTTTTTCTGGCAACGGATATCGCCGTCGTTAATTTTTTACAGATGGTAAAAAATTTAAAAACCTCAATAAATTTTATTGAGGTTTTTTATCTTGAAAAAAATCAAAAACAATCTATATTTAATGTGCTATGAAAAATTATATTTTACCACTTCGCGATCTAGTTGTTCACCCAGGATTAACCATGCCTATCTATTTAGACAATCCTGCATCTGTTGATTGTTTAAAGACAGCATCAAATTTCGGGCAAAAAATTATTTTGGTACCACAACGTTCTTGGGGGTACCCATCATGTCCCGATGATATGTACGACACGGGCACAATTGGCAATATTGTCCAGGTTTTAAACCTGCCCGATGGTTCCGTGCACTGTATCATTCGCACCACGGACGCTGTCAAGGTATCAGATATACAACTGGTTGACGGCATTTTTATGGGCCATGCCGAAAAAATAGCACTTATAAACGACGATGAATTTGAACAAACAATCGCCCTGCGTGACAGAATCACTGAAAACTTACGCAGTTTGGCTGGTTCAAAAAAAATCAAAATGGACAAGATATACAATGTCGTCCGTAATTACCCACTGCCTGCTTTTATTGACAGTGTAATTCAAATGCTGAACATAGATACAGATACCGCTATCAAGATTTTATCTGCGAACAGTTGGCGCGAAAAACTTATTATTTTGCTTGAACAAGTGAACTTGAATGCTGAAACCGCAAAAATAGAGGAAAGCATCAATCGCCGCATAAATCAACAAATGGAAAAAGGACGCAAAGAGGCTATATTACAAGAAAAACTTCGTGCTATCCAACACGAAATGGGCGAGGATAATGACGAAGCCGATACCGCCAACATGCGTAAAAAAATTGAAAACGCTGGATTACCTGCTGACGTGATGGAAAAAGCGAAATCAGAATGGAAACGTATGCGCGCCATGTCACCAATGTCCCAAGAAGGCGGTTTGATAAAAAATTATCTGGACGAATTATTATCTATGCCATGGACACATTCAGCCCAGGCGCCTATTGATTTACAAAAAGCACGCGTGATTTTAGACTCCGAACATTCTGGGATGTTACCTGTCAAAGAACGTATTTTGGAACACATCGCCGTTATGAAAAAAACTGGTGCCCCCAGGGGCAGCATACTATGTTTTGTCGGTGCACCTGGTGTTGGTAAAACATCTTTGTGCAAATCTATTGCAAACGCATTAGGACGCAAATATCAAAGAATATCGCTGGGCGGGATTTCCGACGAATCACATTTTCGTGGACACAGAAAAACGTACATCGGCGCACAAACCGGCCGCATAATGGACGCATTAAAACGTTGCAAAACAGATAATCCTGTTATTGTTTTGGACGAAATCGATAAAATGGGACGCGATTGGCGTGGCGATCCAGAATCTGCACTCTTGGAAATTCTGGACCCGGAACAAAACAAAACATTTCGCGACCATTACCTAGAGGTTGATTTTGATTTATCCAATGTGTTGTTCATCGCAACCGCAAATTCTTTAAATATGTCATCCGCATTAAAAGACCGTATGGAAATCATAAATATTCCTGGGTACAGCGAAGATGACAAACTGAAAATCGCGCGCGAACATTTAATACAACGCGTTGCCGACGATAATGGATGGGCAATCGAAAATATCGTCATATCCGATGATGCCATCCGCCATATTATACGCAACTATACTTCTGAACAAGGTGTACGTGGTTTACAACGTGAACTGGCCACATTATTGCGCAGGCAATTACTCGCCAACAACGGCATAGACGAGAAAACAGAATTCACAATCGAAAAAATTGATGATTTATTATCGATTCGCAGTTGCAGCGATATAACACATAAAATCGGTTTTGGAATGCGCGCACAATAAATATAACAAAACAGGCAAACACATGATTTTGATTATAAACACATCTGGTAACGGCATAGATTTAGTTTTGAATGATAAAATAACACATATTGATGCAGAAAAACAGGCCGTCACATTACCAAATGCCACTGAAAAATTTTTACAAACTAATAATGTAAAATGGTCTGATTTAACCGCCATCGGTATCATAACTGGACCTGGCAGTTTTACCGGCATACGACTGGGGATTGCATATGCAAAAGGTTTGGGATTAGGCTTAAACATTCCAGTAATACCAATAAATGCTTTTGAACTTTATCTGGCGGAAACGCCGAACGCATTTGTTGCAATTGAATCTGGACGTGGTGATTTCTTTGTGGCTGCAAAAAATCTGGAACCATGTACCATGGAAATCGAAGAATTGGAAACACGGCAAATGGATTGGCCACAAACCGTTGGTCACAAACCTTTTAATTTAAATCTGGCCACTGATATTGTAGCAAAAAAATTAAAATCTGGCGACGATGAACCTGTAATTCCAATGTATCTACGTCCCAGTTACGCAGAAGAAAAACACCAGAGAAAATAAAATGTATGTTGAACTTGAAAATCTTTATGCTGAATGTTTTCCTGAAAAAACACAAAAATGGCAGGCAGCTGATTTCGCAGATTTAAAAAAATCTGGGTGCGATATTATTGCCAGTCAAAACAGTTTCATTGTTTGGCGAACCGTCACAGACGAAGCCGAACTCATATCCATTGGTGTACGCCCAGACGCGCGTCGCGGCGGTGTTGCATCCGCATTAATGCAATTAATGGAACATGACGCGAAACAAAATGGTGCAAAAACCATTTTCCTGGAAGTCGATGAATCAAATATTCCTGCAATCAGTTTGTATCAAAAAAGTGGATTTACAAACATAGGTACACGTCCACATTATTATGAAAACGGTCATAATGCAGTAATTATGAAAAAAGATATATAAATGAAAAAAGAACAAACTGGTACATGTATCAAAACCACTGATTTAAACGAACTTATTTTGATTGAATATAAAATAGGTCGCAGTATGTACATGATGGGTGTACCAATGTTATCCCCAGATTACACATTGGCCAAGCAATTAAACATTGGGGATAAATTTGTCATCGAATGGATTGACACAAAATTAACATCAACAAAAACAATTGAAATCCCCACCGGAATTTATCCATTACCATACATAAAAAAAATCAAAACCAGATAAAAAAATATGTCATACAAAAAAATCGCCCAGAATCCCCGGGCGATTTTATTTATTGATATGAAATATTATTTCAAAGCATCAACAATTTGACTATATGGAATTGCACCAGGAAAAGCCTTTTCATTGATGATCAAGAATGGTGTTCCGTTAATTTCAAATTGTTGTGCCATACCACGAACATTTGCCAATTCACGTGTAACGACATCACCTTCCATATCTTTTTCCAATTGAGCAACATCCAAACCAGCCTCAGTTGCGAATTTCAAAACATTAGCTTTTACTTTTTCGCCCAATTTGTCTCTGTCTTTCATATCGTCTTGTGAATAATATTCTTTTGTCATCAAAGATTCAACCAAAGCGGCAGCTTTTGAATTGTCTTGAATCTTTGCAGCAATAACAGCACGAGCCGGAGCATCAGACAAATCACCATGAATAGAGAAGTTTTTGATAACAACACGAACATCATCACGTTCTTTTAACACTCTATCCAATTCGCCATGAACACGACGGCAATATGGGCAAGAGAAATCTGTCCAAACAAAGATTGTATTTTTGGCATCAACATTACCCAAAATTGGGGCATCAGCCATCATGCTTTCCGCACCAGTTTTAACAGCGGCGCGAATCGCTTTATTTTTTTCTGCATTTTGTTGTTCTTGCAAACCACTTGCCATATCCTGCAAAATCATAGGATTTACAGATGTCAAATAATAAGGCATATACAAACGAGCAACACTGCCAGCAATCAAAATAATCGCCAACACGTTAACACATTTTTGCAATAAAGACTGTTCACCACCCTTGCCAGATTTGCCAAGCATTCCGCTGAACAAAAAGGCAGCAACGGCAACAACCAAGATTAAAATTGTCCAAATCATTGTTTTCTCCTTTTCTGTTGAACAACATAAAGATAAAACAATTTAAACAAAACGCAAGTAAAGATTTAATTTTTTTGCAAAAAAATTCTAAAATTTGGAATTGACACATCTTGTTGCCGACAAACGTTTTCTAAAAAACGCAATGTCACATTTAAATTTACCGGTAATTTGAACAACTTATCCGCATACGGTTCGCCACATGTATCACACACAGCCCTGCCCGTTCGTGGTGACAAATACACCAAATTATCTGGTCGCCCACATCCAGAACAATGTGAGAAATCCAGCGCATAACCCAAATCACGCAACAATCCCAATTCCCATTGTAAATACGTATTTGAATTTATATCACACAAAGTATCAACAGTTAACGCATACAGACTTGGGCATGATTCACGTTCTGGCAATAATGTTTCAATCAAAGAAAACATAGAATTCATAAATGCTAACCTATGACTATCAAACATTAACGTTGCTACTAAATTTTTTTGCGATTCAAAATGAAACACACCCAGTTGAGAATCTAAACGTGCATTCCATACAACCGAACCGACCTGACCAACCAAGGGTTTGTTTTTAGAATTTGCCCCTGCACCGCGCAACAGCCCAGATAACACCCCATGATTTTCGGTAAAGATACGCGCAACGGCATCCCTTTCGCCAAAGGGCCGCATCGACACAATAATACCGTTTGATTCCAACTTCATAATTATATTTATATTACTTTTTTCATTTGTGATTCAACCTTTTTCTTGATAAAATTGAATCAAAGGAAATAACAATCATGAAAGCATTTTACCAAGGTCAAATCGATTATTTTTGCGCCATATATGCCATTATAAATGCGACCAGAATCGCAACTGGCAAAATTCCAAGGTTCACATACAAACAAAGTTGCGCATTTTTTCAACATTTAATGCAATATTTATATGACAACGATAAATTCCTGGACGTATTATATCACGGCACGTCCATAGAATTAATGAACGATTTACTGGCGGAAACAAAAAAATACTTACAAGAAACATACAACATAAGTTTTCATTACAAAAAAATAATCAGTTATAAAAAATTATCCGTATCACAAATTGGGAATTATATTGATGCATACCTGAAACACCCAAACACATCGTGCATAATACGTATGCATAATGCAGAAATGGGTGACCATTGGACCGTTGCTCAAAACCGCCAATCCAGTATATTAAAACTTTTCGACAGTTATTTTTATAAACAAATCGATTTGAGTCAATCAACACTAAAACCATATAAACGCGATGGATTAAACCACATCCTCCGCAATGGCGTGATATTAATAAAAATATTAAAATAAGAAAAACAGTCCCAGTTTTTCATCAATAATTTGTGTTGGCCCAACAAGTGGAATGCCATTTGATTCTAATTTCATAATTATATTTATATTACTTTTTTTATCTTTTTTTGGTAAAATTTATTCAGCAGAGATATCACATGAAAAAATGTTTAATATGTATTGCAATAATGGTATCCGTATTGTGTGGCGGTAATGCGAGTGCAACGATTTGCCCTGCTGGATGTTTTTGTTTAAATAATGGAGAATTTAATCTTTCAACCAATTATCAAACATCATTGCAACGAACCCGCATCAAAAATGAATCTCACTAGTAGCACCTCTGGTGGCATATCTATTTGTCATTCATGGATTGCAAATCGTGATTTTCCTGGTCCTCCAGCAACATACTATTTTGAAGATTTTTCAGAACTTTATAAAGGTTATTTTGGAGCTTATGGCTTTATGAATGGGGACTTTGTATACATAAATGCCTGCTGGAGCGATGCAGATGACCCCAACGGCATATTTCAATGTCCGATAACCCACCCGTCTTCTGCTAATGGAGCGAAATCTTTATCTGAATGTTATAAAGTTAATGCCAAAGGACAAAAAGAATATTATAAAATACCAAATAATGTAACACAAAATTACGATGGCAATTATAACACAGACACCATCAATACATTACTCACGAATTTGCAATCCGCCCTGGACCAAGCGAACACAGCGGCATCAAATTTAAAAAATATATTAAAAAAATCAAATAACAATATTAACATACCAACATCACTCAAAGAACAAGTAAGCGCACACCCCACAACACAAACAGACAGCGATCATACTATATCTAACCCAACAAATAATAATAACGGTACACCTGCATCAACATCAAACAATCAATCAAACACAACAAATGCAACGGAACCCACAACCAATGCAACACAATCAACCACGGCCAAAAAATTTGATTTCGGTAATATTTCTTCAGCGTTCACCACTGCAAAAACTGCGGTACCCCCCGCCAGACAAGTACGAATATCAACAGAAAGCACACCCAGACAATCGGCGATCCAACGTTCCACAAAAACATTCACACCAAAAGTTAAACGCATTCAAGAAACCGCCACCCCGGATCGCCCTATACAAACCAAAGAAAGGGTTTCAACATTCCATTCCCGCCAACATCACTAAAATAAAAAAACACCCGAAATTTCCGGGTGTTTTTTTATAATGTTCACAAAAATTATTCAGCATCGGCTTTTGGTTCTTCCGCAGCTTCGGCTGGTTTTTCTTCTGCTTTGACTTCTTCTTTAACTTCTTCTGCTTTTTCTTCAACTGGTTCTTCTTCGACTTTCTTGGTACCAAAAGTCAATTTTTTACCAGCAACCAAAGCTTCGATTTCGTCTTGTGTTTGTGCGACATAAATTTTCACAGGCACAACCACATCTGCATGCAAAGCGATTTTTGTATCAAATGCACCAATTGTTTTAATTGGGCTGCCCAACAAAACCTGGGCTGATTCCACAGATACATTTGCCACTTCTTTCAAAGTACGTGCAATATCACGTGATGACACAGAACCATATAATTGACCTGTATCACCTGCCTGACGAATCATATAGAATTTTGCGTTCTTGACCGCATCCACATAACTTTCGGCTTTCTTGCGTGTATTTTCTTGACGTGCGACCAATTCAGCCTTTTTCGCTTCGAACAAAGCAACGTTTTCACGTGTCCAACGCATAGCCTTGTTATTTGGTAACAAATAGTTACGCGCAAACCCAGTTTTAACTTCGACTGTATCGCCGATATTACCCAATTTTGTAATTTTTTCTGTTAAAATAACTTTCATTTTGTCTGTCCTTTATTTTTTAAGTTAGAGTTTTTCAACCCAAACATTTATTCTTCCTGTTTTATAAATTGGGAAGAACGGTATAGATGCGCCGTTGTTTGTAAGTGCAGTGTACAAGTAGTACATAAACGAACAAACAACAAGCCAGATATGCCGTTATAACCAATTAACCCAAGTTGTTGCGAACAAATGGTAACAACCCCAAATGACGTGCACGTTTAATGGCGGTTGCCAAAGCACGTTGATCTTTCTGGGAAACACCACTGATACGACTTGGCACGATTTTACCACGTTCTGTGATATAATGTGACAAAGTCTTGATATCTTTGTAATCAATAACCTTGCCCTTTAAAGGGTTAGATTTTTTACGATAAATTGCTGCACGAACTGCCATTATTCTGCCTCCTCGGTATCTGTATTCTTTTTCATCATAATCGAAGGTGTTGTCGCCAATTCGTCAACACGAACGTTCAAGAAACGGATAACATCTTCGTCGATACGACTGCGACGTTCCAATTCAGTAACCTGGTTACCCGGCAATTCAATGTTTAACAAAACATAGTGAGCCTTGCGGTTTTTACGAATGATGTATGCCAAATTTTTCAATCCCCAAAATTCTGTGGATTTAACATCACCACCCAATTCTTTGATAATTTCAGTAAATTTAGCCGCTTTTTCTTTAACCTGCGGTTCGGTCAGGTCCTGGCGGAAAACCAAGACACTTTCATAGTAAGCCATTTTATTTCCTTTGGTCTTAATACGTTGTACTTCGGCCGACTGCACCATTGCAATCAGCAGGAACAGGCTATATTATGTCCAAAAATTTAGAAAAATCAAGTAAAAAAGCGCCATATACAATGGCGCCTTTTAATACCCATAAATATTTTAAGCTCTGTATGGATTATTTTTTGTTTTCGATGGGAACAAGAACAAAACATACATAATAAGCAACCAAACCCAATCGATTACTGCAATTGCCCCGTTATGTGGCATAAATAAAGTACACACACTAATCGCAACACTGATCCATAACAATTTCGCGGTAATCCCCGCATCATGCAATCTGCGCGACATCAAAGCATACCATGGCACAATCACAACAACATACATTGCTGTGAATAATCCAACAACCACACGCCGCGCCACCAACAACACCTGATCATCTGTGGGCTGCAACCCCAGCATAACACCAACACTAACCAACGTGAGAATAAATGATACAATTATTAAGAACAAGAACACCCACCAAAATTCTGCACGTGTTGCGACACCACTAAATGTGAAATATTTTTTGAAAAAATTCGCCACAGCACGGCCAAATGGCACCATTGCACCATTGTTACTTACATTGTTACGACGAACTGTTTTAGATTTTGTATTTTTTATTGGCATATTATTTTCCTCCTGCATATGTACCATTTTACTATTTTTTGAATTACGAAACAAGCAAAAAAGCGCCCACACCCGGACGCTTTTTTTGAATATTACAACAGATATTGTTAACTTCTGTATGGATTATCACGTTTCTTTGATGGGAACACGAACAAAACAAACATAACTATGCTCCACATAAAACTCAGCCATTTTATAGTAGATTCAAATGGCATCCCATTTTGTAACAACATAGAGCACAAAAAGAACACAAAATTCACCCACAATAATTTAGCCGTAAACCCAGCATCATGCAATCTACGCGCAGAAACCACCCACATAGGAACAACTGTGCCGATACAAAATACAAACAATAATATGAAAACAATAACGGACAGTCCAACCAATCCAACAGACCTTAAACCAAATGGCAATGCCAACAAAACACACAAAGTGCAAGCCCAAAACAACATCGCCCACCAATATTCTGCACGTGTTGCGACGCCATTAAATTGTGCATACTTTTTGAAAAAATTCGCCACAGCACGACCAAATGGCACCATTTTATCATTAGATACATCAGGATTACGACGAACAGTTGATTTTTTAACAGATTTTTTTACTGGCATTATTTTCTCCTTTTTACAAAGAAATCATACCATTTTTACGAACATAAAACAAGCGCTTTGTATCCCCACGCAAAGTTGTTGACACACCTTTACAAAATTTACTACCATTTTTACGATACCAAGAGGGAATTTATGACAAACCAATTTCACAGGATTTTAAATTTTATGGCGTTGTTTATTACGGTGGTTGTCGTATTACTTGGTGTTTTTTATGATGAATTTATGGCTTTGGCTGCATCAAATTATGTTATAAATGGGATTATTATCGGCACAGGATTATTTGGAATTGGACTATGTTTTTACGAAATGTTGCGCTTGCTACCTGAATATAAATGGTTGTCCGCATATACCAGTGGTCGCCGCAATATAACATTACCACCATATATTTTGCGCCAGGTTGCACTGGTTTTACAAAAACGCCCCTGTCGTATTTATGCGGATACATTATCCGGTATGATGGAAATGGTGGCCATAAGATTCGACGAATCACGCGAATCGATTCGTTATATAACCAGCGCACTTATCTTTTTAGGATTACTTGGAACATTCTGGGGGTTGGTAACCACACTTGGGGCATTTGGTGATTTAATTTCTGGCCTGGATATAGAAAGCACCAATCTCATCGCATCTATGAAATCTGGACTTTCTGCACCACTATCTGGGATGGCAATCGCATTTACCAGTTCATTATTGGGCCTGGGGGCCAGTTTAATTATGGGATTATTATCACACTTGGTTGGTCGCGCACAAAATACAATTTACACAGAACTGGGCGATTATATGGCGGCACACACACATACAGTTGATTGTGATGTGACGGCACGCATATTACCAAGTATTGATTTAAATACACAAAAAATAACTGCTGCGGTAACCGACATACAGCATAACACCGCAAATTAAAGAAAATACCAAGGGGGGAAATTCATGTTAAGCATCAGATATAAAGAAAAAGCAAATGCATGGCCAGGATTCGTAGATTTATTTTCCAATCTGGTCATCATTTTAATTTTTCTGTTAATAGTCTTTGTATTTTTATGGACAACAACCAGTGTATTTAACAAAAACAGCGGTCAACGCGCTGTTAACGAATTACGTCAAACAAATGCCGAACAAGCCGCATTGATTCAACAGATGGAGGCCGACGAACAACAAGCCAAACAACTATTATTACTGGCACGTGACGAATTAAACTCTAACGAATCGAGTTTTGTTGATTTGAGTACTGCGTATGAAATCAAATTACAAGAACTGGAAAATAAAACCACAAATTTGCAAAACCAAATTAACGCATTACAAACAAACAACACATTGACATCAACACAATACGAAGAAAAAATTGCGGAATTGGAAAAACAGGTAAATCGTCAAAAAACAGAACGTGCAAACCTGGTAAGTCAAATCGATGATTTACAAAAGAAATTGGATGCCCAGGCTGACGCACAACTGCAAATATCAACTGCTGAAATGGAAAAACTGCGTATGGAATTGGCCAAGGCCCAAGAAAATGCCGCCGCAGCCCAGGCTGAATACATAACGATGTCAAACCAATTAAATAAAGCATTGGCTGACAAAGTCGCCGAATTAAATGAAATGGCAAAATATCAATCAGAATTTTACAAAGCAATCAAAGAAGCATTAGGTAACCGCACAATTATGCGCCCAGATGGTGACCGCTTTATAATTTCCAGTGATATTTTGTTTCCATCCGGAAAATATACACTGTCCGCAGACGGGAAAAAACAACTGGGTGCGATTGCTAATGCGATCAAAGATTTTGAATCAAAAATCGATCCGTCTGTTAAATGGATAATTCGTGTTGATGGACATACAGATAACAAACCTGTCGTTCCTGGAACACACGCGTACCATAATAATTTACAATTATCAATGTTACGTGCCAGTGCCGTCGTCGACGAATTGGCTAAAAACGGTGTGTCCAAACGCCGGCTGGTTCCCAGTGGATTTGGCGATTTGCATCCTATTGAACTGGGCAAAGACGCGGCATCGTTACAAAAAAATCGTCGCATAGAATTACAATTAACAAACAGATAAAAAAAAACCGCCAAATTGGCGGTATTTTTTAAAACATAAATTACATAGTTGTAATATAATCAACTTCGATTATATCACTTTCGCCATCATCACCTTTATCAACCTCGCCTTTTATTTTCATCTTTGTATCCGGCACAATAATCAATTCACCCAAAACCACAGGTTCAATTTCAACAGTAATTGTTCCTGTTTGATCTTGGAACACATACATTTTGTCACCCAAACTTTCAATTAAATAACCTGTCATAACGACATTTTGATTATCAGTCATATTTGGAATTTGATTAACCGTTACAATAGCATCCACCACAGGTTCAACAACCGTAGTCGTCGTAATTGTTGCGTTTGCCATATTGTTATTATTCATCCCAGCCCCCGCAAAAGCGAACGGGCATACAAAAACAGATGCCAAAGCCAAAGAATATATTTTTTTCATGTGTTTTCTCTCCATTGTTTGTTACACACGATAATTATACCGCCGACAACACATGAAACATATAGGATTGATTTGCAACACATTATACAAAAATAAAAAATGCCGAAACGGCACTTTTTATTTTTTCATATGTACATCGATTTGCGGGAATGGAAAGTTAACTTTCTTGCGTGGTAATTCTTTATATAACGCCTCACGCATATCACCCATTGACGTGAACCAATCAGCATACTTGGTCCAATACCAAACAGTCAACACAACAGAACTATCCGCTAAATCACTGACAAACACAACAGGTTCAGGTGTTTTCATAATACGTTTATCTTTGTTCAATACCGCTAATATCGCACGACGTGCGACTTCGACATCATCACCATACGAAATTGCAATTTGAATTTCTGCACGGCGATTTTTACGATCTGATAAATTAGTAATCTCACCATTTGCCAACGGACCATTTGGAATAAATACAACTTGGTTATCAAACGTATGCAATTCTGTTGTAAATATCATAATCTTTTTAACCGTTCCCGTACGCCCAGACGCAGTTTGAATAACATCACCAACTTTGAACGGTTTCAAAAATAAAATTATAATACCCCCAGCAAAATTCTGGAAAGTCCCAGACAATGCCATACCAACCGCCAAAGCACCGGCACCCAAAACCGCCACAATAGATGTCATTTGAACACCAACCGTGGTTAACACAATGATTATCACAAACACACGCAATAATATATTTACAAACGAAGACGTGAACGATACCAACGACGGCTCTAATTCACGCTTTTCCATTGCAAATTTCACAGATCGTGTTATACGTTTTGCAATCCACATACCAACCATTAAAATTGCAATCGCAGCCAACAATTTTAAACAAAAATCAACCGCCGATCCCAACAAAGATTGAATTAAATCTTGCCATTGTGCCGCTGTTTTTGGTGTATCAACCAATTCATGTTGCACATCGGCGACATGTTGCAAACTGCTTTGAATATTTGCAGCAATTACTTCATTTGCATCATCCATAACATACCCCTATTATATAATCTTACATTGAAATATCTTCGCATACAGGATCTTTGGTACTAGTCGAACAATCAGTATTTGCTTTCCTAAACCAATTTCCACCCTGGGTAGAACAACTCTGTGTAGATATTGTTCGACAAATATGACAATTTCTAGTATCACGCGTAAATGTAGAGGTTACTTCCGTCGTTGTGCTACCTCCGCTACCGTTACTATTAGTAAATCCATAACTATTTGAACCAGAGCCACCTTTCATTAACATTACATTCTTTAACCCTGTACTAACATCGTACGATATAGCATAAGGACGCGTTAATTCAACCTTCAACGTCGAATCAACCACATCATCTTGACCATTTTTATTCATAAAGTTGTACACAGGAACTCTTAGTTGCGCCATCTTTTGACACATATATTGCGCGACATCAGCTGACGCATCTTTTGTTGCCTCAGCCACAGCTTCGTTAAATTTTTTATTATAATTATCCTGGGCTTGGCGTAACGCGGCAATTGCAATTTGCATTTTTACCTGGTTCAACAAATTTGGAAAACGTGCTGTTGTTTTCGCACCTTTTTGACCCGTAATTTGATCCAAACGACGTCCTGTTATACAATACTGAATTTTTGGATCTTGTTCAATCATTTCAGTTACACGATTAATTGTCCCTGCAATATTATTCAATTCTTCTTCTATTGTCGGGATAATTTTATCCGCATCTGGTTCACCAGAAAAATTTTCATAAACATGTGCAATATAATCTGCAACACCTATTTCACCAGGTTTTAACACATCACCACCATCATCGACACGCGTACTGGCCATACCCATTTTTATTGATCCAAATGAAATCATACCTGTCACACGATAAACCCCACCATCTTTTTGAGAACGTAACGAACCCGCACCCATTGTGTCATCAGCTGCAAATTTATTACAATCAGTTGTCGAGCCGCACACTTCGGTCATCTTTTCTTCGACCAAATTTTGACATGTTTCCAATGCAGCATTATCTATATTCAAATACAATCCCATCAACATAGAGTCTAAATCTGACATCTGGAAATTTGGATTTGCTTTCTTACATACAACCAATTTATCAATCGGGCATATATCATGTATATATGCATAATCCATACCGATACAGTTTGAAAAATCTGGTCCACAACGAGTATCATCTGTAAAGCAATCTTTGACCTCTTGGGTACATGCATCAACACGCATCGCCGCCAACTTGTCTTTCACATAGGCCCAAATTTGCGGTTCCATACGTTCACATGGATCAATTTCGACTTTACAAAAACTACGTGCCATATCAGGCCGTGCCAAACAAGCATCCATTGTATCCTTGCCCTTGCCTGCTATATCATCTTTACATGCTTTTTGTATACAATCTGAAATGTCGGTTAAACATGATTGACGTTTTTGCGATTCAATCCTGCTTTCAGCCAACCTGATGGTCGGTGCCGCTTCGCGTAAAAAATCTTGCCATACATATTGACGCGAAGACACACATTGATCCAACACACGTTCACATATATAACGTTTAGATTCCAATATCTCCATCGTAGATGGTGTAATATCATAAGTATTAATAGTGCTTACTTTTGTTTTTGCCGTACTTTTTGCTTGGTTATTTTGCATATTTTCAGACGCAATCGTAAACACGCAATTTTCCCAATTTGTACCACACGCATCCGTTCCTTGCATACATTTTTTATATTCAACCATACAGTCGCCACGATCAAACCTATCCGCAGAATTCAAAGATTCTTTCAATGCCGTACGCACCGCAGCATTCGCAGAATCCATTTCTGCCTGGGCCTCGGCTTCTTTCTTTTCTATACTATTTGCGAATCCCTTACAATCAGCCACAATTTGACGCGAATACATTTGTTTCAATAAAGCAATTTCTTTATTACATGCATCATCCATCTGTTCACGACACAAAGAATCTGCCGCCCTATATAAAGCATCACCAGTCTTGTCCGCAATCAGTTCCATAGAATCACCGAACAAATCATCATCATTATCAAACGTATCCCACAAAGATAATAAGTCTTTCTTTTTTTCCGCGGCCGATTTTTCCGTACTTTTTACAACGTCACCCGTCTTTTTATCATATTCACGTGTACCATTAAATATAATATCGGCATTCGCACCCGCCTGCACACGTTCAACTTCTTCAGTTTTTAGGCGATTTGCCTCCATCAAAGTATCTTTTACTTTTTCTAAACGTTTTGCATATTCTTCATTTTTATCACTGCATGCACAACTGCCACCATCATCGTTGTCCAATATACAAAATTGATCCATACAACCATAATACGCATCATAACATTCCTGGGTATATAACCCAGATGCATTAGTTTTTGCACGAACTTTGGTTCCCTGTTGAATTGCGGATTGTTTATCTGTCGATTTCGTTGCAGAATACGCCGGCACAACAATCGACAATACGCCCGCACACAAAAAAACATGCATTAACTTCACTTTCATACTTTCTCTCCTCAAGCATAAAGTTCAAACATTAATTTAATTCATTCAACTCGGCTTCGGTAACCCCAGATATATTAATATCTTCACACGATTCTAATTCTTGACAACTTTCTTTTTCTCCATCAGACAACAGATAGCCGCCTAAACCGAAAGCCGCGGCACCACCCAGTGCACCAATTGCCATTCCCCATCCAGGTAACACAGCCTGTCCGGCCGCCATACCAGTTGCAGCACCACCTGCCGCTGCTTTTGCCGCACTTGTAAACTTTGATTCACCACCTGTTTCACACACTTGTTGTACACGGCACACATGACAGTTTTGTAAATCTTTTTCATAACTCACACTGCGAATATACGTATAACTTTTAGATTCAGTATCCGTTGGTTTATTTTCTTCCTGATATTTTTTAATACAATACTTACGATTTCTATCAGTTTCTTCTTTAATCTTTAATTCATTCATCAAAGATGCCAATTCCCTATTCGCCCTATTTTTTGCGCTTTGATACGCAATCATCTTGGCCGTCATATTTATACTATCTTTCATACTGGAACGCCCTTTGACCTTGGTTGACCCTTTACCATAAACATCCTGGCAAGCAGACAATGTCAAATCTTTTTCAAAATCAGCAAAGAAATCATCAACCGCCTTGGTTGCATTACTTTCTGATTCATCTAATAATTTTTTACCATCAGCACTCACCAAATCAACCCATTTATCTACATTTGGCAACAACTTGGACACCGGCAAACACGCCATATCCATTCCACACACAGCCGTTAACTTTTCAGCAAATTGATTTATACACCCTGTCAACAATTGATAATCCATATGCAACATTGCAGAGCTAACTATAATATCATATTGGCTAACATTCTTACATGATGGGAACATTTCCTGTGGACACAAAGCCGCGATATCAGTCAAAGCAGACTTGCCAACACATTCAGGTTTGGTAAAATCTGTACCACACTTTTCTTTCAAACATGCATCCACATCATTTTCACAGAATTTTGTCCGCAAATACCCCAATTTGTCGTTTATAACATTCTGTATTCCTGGTATTTTTTTATTACATTCTGTAATAATTGGACAAATACCAGCCGCAACCTTGACATCAGTTAAACACGCAGATTCCGTGGCCGTTGAACAACTTTCTTCCAAACAATCTTGTATTTTGGCCAAACATGTTGCACGTTGATTTCTTTCTGTATAATTTTTTGCTTCCTTTAATATACTATCCATTTCTTCGTTCCAATCACGTTCAACATCTGCCCTGGACGCCATACATTGATCCAAAACATCAGTACAAGCATGGGAACGACGTGTTAACAAACTTTCATCTAAACAATTTTCAAAATTAACACCACAACCACCCTTGTCCGCGATACAAGAACGATAAACCAATAAACATTCACCACGATTATATTTATTGGTTGTGTCATACATTTCTAAACGCGCAGCACGCACCGCGGATTCAGCCGTTCTTTTGTTCATTTCAGCCTCGCGCTTTTGGTCTGACAAATATGTACCAAAAGATTTACAATCTGCGGTAATTTTACGACTATACAACAATTCTTCGGCCTTGGCCTTGGCACCACATTTTTTCAATTCTTCGGAACAAGCATTCGCCGCCATAGCATACAAATTTTGCCCAATATCAACATCTTCACCGATATCGTCATCTGTATCCACTCCACTGTTTAACCAACTGGTAAAATCAATACCCGACCGCAAAGAACTTTTTTTAGCAGCATCCGATTCACCAAAGATAACCTTGGCCTTGGCACCCATTTTTTCACGTTCAACCCCAGTTGTATATAACTCATCTGCCTCGGATTGAATTTTTTGAATTTCTTTAATCAAAGACTTGGACTTTTCGATATTATCAGAACACGCGCACCTGGCCCCTTCGGTTTCATCTAACAGGCAAAAATCATCCATACATGCCTGGTACACATCACGACAAGTTTCTGGTTTGGTTTCTTCTGGGACCACGTCATCTATTTCTTCTTCAACATCAGTCGTTGTCACAACGGCCGCCCCATTTCTTTGTTCCACCACAGGCGCATTATTAATACTTTTTACTTTGACCGATGACATAGACGGCATACGCGATGATGCCGCATTGTTATGCACAATACCAACACGGGCACTGCTGGCACGTTCCGCCCCCCACGCAGCAATAGGTAATAAACACAAAACAAGCGCGATTTTTTTAATTTTCATAGCTCTCTCCGGGTATTATAATCACATATAATTTTATCAAAAAAATTTCATATTATCAAGCACAAGTAAAAAAAATCTTGATATTTTTGCCTATGCGATATATCATAAACAACAACTAACTCAAAGGATTTAATTTATGGCAAAAGACGACGTTATCGTTTTTAGTGGCACCGTTACAGACAAATTACCAAACACAATGTTTCGCGTAAAACTGGATAACGGACACGACATCATCGCAACAGTATGCGGAAAAATGCGTAAAGCACGCATATGGGTTAATGTTGGGAAAAAGGTTCGTGTGGAAATGACACCATATGACCTGGACAAAGGCCGCATTACTTTTGTTGAGAAAAATGCATTACCAACCGACAAACCAAATGCATAAAAAATATTTCAATTAATGCACATAATTGTGCATTTTTTTATTGCCCAGAAAAAACTTTTTTTGATAACATCTAGATTAAGGATGAGAAAGAAAGGTTTTCTGTTTGTTATTTTAATATGCATTGCCGCCATTGGTTATGCCGACGGTGCGGTTCGTTCTGCATCCAAAAGCGCCCGTACCCAGCAATCCGTATCACCATCACATTTAACAATATCGGTACGTTCCAAAAACAACGACACTAAAACGCGTACCAAAACCGTTAACACAACCACGGGCCGTTCCGCTACAAATTCATCAACAACAAAATCCAGACACAGACAAGTTGTATCAAATCGTTCTGGGCTGTTATCTTTGCAAAAACATAATATTACCAGTCGCGCAGCAACATTATCCAACACAAACGTGAATAACAGTGACATCAGTTTTGGATCTGGGTATGATGCATGTCGCGATGCATACTTTACCTGTATGGACCAATTTTGTGCGAACGTTGATGAAACATATCGTCGTTGTGTTTGTTCATCCAGACTTGCCGAAATCAAACAAAAACAATCTGCATTAAGCCAAAGTGCTGATTCATTAACCGACTTTCATGATTTTAATCTGGATGTTATAAAAAAATCTGCCGCCGAAGTCAAAGCAATGACATCGGCCACCGCCGGCGAGCAAATTGCTGCATCTGCAAATGATAATTCTGAATCTGCCCAACAACTCAGCGCAATCAGTGCCGTATTGGCCAAGGCTAAAAGCAAATCATTATCAACTAGCGGAACTTTGGATGCTGGGGGCGACATTAAATCTATATGGACAACAACTGATTTAGCATCCGGGGCAAATATCGCAAATTTGACGGGCGAAACACTATACAATGCTGTTAATGCACAATGTGCTGAAATGGTCGCTTCTGTTTGTCCAACATCGGCTTTGAATATGGTAATTTCTGCATACGGTATGTACATAGAAAACGACTGTTCAACACTGGCCACAAATTTATCAAAACAAAAAAATACGGCAAATGCTTCCATCCGTCAAACCAATCGCGAGGTTGGCATCGCACGCCTGGAAAATTATGATGCACATAACTCTCTATCGATAAATGATTGTATTGCCAGTGTCCGTAATGATTTAACAGCCCCAACTGCATGCGGTCCAGATTTTGTACATTGTCTGGACGTAACAGGTTTGTATTTAAATGTTGATACTGGCGAACCTATATACAGCACAAACTTTTATAACCTGGCAAATCAAATTTCTTTATCTGGCAATATTTTAAATAATCAAAAAAATCACATGATAATAGGCGCATTAAATAGCAAAAAAATTTTTGCACAAAATTCACTGGATAAATGTCGCGATTTGTCTGGCAGTATATGGGACGAATTTATGCGTCAAACCATCATAGAAATTCATCAACAACAACAAGAAAAAATTAGAAAAGTAAAAACAGAATGTTTGGGCGTTGTTAACCAATGTTACGACGAACAAACAAATCAATTAAAAGATTTCAGTAACGTATCTGATAAAACTTTATTGGGATTAAATTTGGAAACTGTCGAAGATTTATGCCGCGAAAAATTAAGTACTTGCAGCAATCTGTACGGTGGTGGTCCAGATGGATTGGCCGCATTGGTAAACACTATGCGCGATATTGTTGACCAAAAAATCGTTGCAGAATGCCAAAGTTTATTAACTGAATTTGGAAATAACTTGTGCGCCGTACAATCAACAGACACCGTGCATTCTTATCCGTATACTTGTCGTGTTTATGCCCCAGGCGACCAACAATATGCCACAAATTCGGCCTGCAATAACGCCAATGCAAATATAGCTGGATGCGGTGATGATTATGTAAACAGTTTATATCATCGCTTTGTAAATTATGCGATGCAGGTCTGCATCCGTCCATCCAAATACGAAGTGTTGAACAACGAGGTACCAACACTGGTATTACAAGATATAAATATTGTTATGGATAAAATGCGCATATCTATGAGTCAAGAATTATCCCGTGAATGCGAACGTTTGGGTGGTATTTGGATTACCAACCCATATAACGAAGAAACAGATAGTGATATCAAACTGTATGAACAATTTTATACTGAAACAGGAACGAACAAAAAATGGGGTTATTGCAAAACAATAGAAACAGAAAAAACAACCTATACCATAACATTGACATCCAATCCGTGCGAGGGCACCAACGACACCAATTGCAAATCGTCATCATATACAGTTATCGCAACATATGGCGATGATATGCCTGCTGTAGCTAAACCCACATACTCTGGCAAAACATTTAAAGGATATTTCACTGGACAAAATGGCACAGGAACAAAGTATTATGATGCAGACGGCAAATCTGTACGTCAATGCGATTTTTCATCAAACACGACACTGTATGCACATTGGCAATCAAATTAACTAAAACAAATTATGCTGCTTTCTTGGTTTCTTCAAAAATTTCAACAGGTTGTTTTTTACCCAACACAACATCTTTATCTATAACGATTTCTGTTAAACCCTTCTTTTCTGGCGCATCAAACATAGGTTGTAATAATATTTTTTCCAAAATACTGCGCAATCCACGCGCACCAGTTTTACGAGCAACGGCCAATTTCGCAACCGCCGCCAAACCATCTTCGGTCACAGTTAATTTAACACCATCCAAATCTAACATTGCCATATATTGCTTCACAATAGCATTCTTGGGCTCAGTCAAAATTTTAATCAATGCAGACTCATCTAAATCTTGCAAAGTTGTGATGATAGGCAAACGTCCAACCAATTCAGGTATAATTCCAAATTTCACCAAGTCTTCGGGTTGAACATCAACCAAATGATTCGTTTCTTCACGTTCTTTTTTAGAATGAACTTCGGCACCAAATCCAATACCGGCGCGAACACTTTTACGATTACCAATAATTTTATTCAAACCATCAAAAGCCCCACCACAAATAAACAAAATCTTGCTGGTATCTAATTGAACAGTGGCCTCGCCTGGATGTTTACGCCCTGCACCACCAACAGGAACATTCGCAACGGTGCCTTCGATTAATTTCAACAATGCCTGTTGTACACCTTCGCCCGAAACGTCACGTGTCAGTGACGGATTTTCAGATTTACGAGCAATTTTATCAATTTCATCAATATAGATAATTCCGCGACTTGCACGTTCAACATCAAAATTCACACTTTGTAACAAACGTGCCAAAACACTTTCCACATCGTCACCAACGTATCCAGCCTCGGTCAGTGTTGTTGCATCTGCTATTGCAAACGGCACATCCAAAATGCGCGCCAACGTTTGCGCAAACAAAGTCTTACCCGTACCAGTAGAACCAATCAACAATACATTAGATTTTTGAATTTCCACATCCATAGTTGTCGCAACCGTATGACGTTTATAATGATTATACACAGCAACAGACAACGCACGTTTTGCATCGTCTTGGCCAATAATATATTCATTCAAGAAATCATAAATTTGATGTGGTGTTGGTAATTTAGATTGACCATTTTTAACAACATCAGCCTTTAAATCATCGGCCATAATATCATTACACAATGCGATACATTCATCGCAAATGCACACATTACGACCACTGACTAACTTTTTAACCTCGTACACAGCTTTGCCACAAAAACTGCAAAACTGATTATTTTTCTTTTTTTCATCAGACGATGTTATTTTATTATCGGCCATATTTATCCCCCGCACTACAATTTATTTACGCACCAATATACCATCAATCAAACCAAATTCTTTGGCTTTTTCAGATGTCATCCAATTATCGCGTTCCATTGCATCAAATAATTCTTTTTCTTTACGACCCGTGAACCCAGACATTTGCTTGATTAATAATTTTTTGGTTTCTTTAAATTTTGCAACATGAATTTCCATATCAGTAACCTGACCCTGGGTCCCCGCCATCGGTTGATGAATCATAATCTGGGTATTTTGCAAAGCAAACCTTTTACCCTTTTCACCAGCCGCCAAAATCACAGAAGCCATAGACGCAACCAAACCCATCCCAATTGTCGACACAGGTGCCTTGATATAATTCATTGTATCTATGATAGCCTCACCCGCGGACACATCGCCCCCCGGTGAATTAATATACATAGATATATCAGCATTTGGATTTTCTGATTCCAACAACAATAACTGGGCCACAATAGAATTCGCCATACCTGTTTCTATTTCCCCAGTAACCATAATAATTCTGTCACGCAATAAACGTGAATAAATATCAAAAGAACGCTCACCACGTGGCGATTCTTCTATAACCATAGGTATCAAAGCCATATTACCACCTTTTAAAATTAACCATTTTCTTGTAATTATAGCATAAAAAAAAGCAATTCGCAAATTTTCCGCTGAACTTAATATAAATTATAACCGCAATATTTCAAGTGCCGGCAAAGTACCTTTTTCTATAAATTCCAAAAACGCGCCACCACCCGTTGACACATAACTCATATCATTACGCACACCAATCGCATCCACGGCTGCGACCGTTTCGCCACCACCAACGACACTGACCAGTTTTCCTTCTTTCGTCCTTTTGGCAATTTCGCGTGCCATACTAAATGAAGAATATCCCCAACGATCGCCCCATTCAGCCATACCGAACGTTCCATTCCAAACCACAGTTACCGCATTATCAATTTCCAACAAATTGCGCGCAGTTGTCTCCTCTCCATCATCAATGATCACATCCTGATCCGCGATTTCATCAACAGATTTATTTACGCGTTCTGCATCCGGTTTAAATTCTGGTCCAACACCTTTGTCCACAGGAATTAAAAACTTACATCCATTATCGGCCGCTAATTTCATAATTTCGCGCGCTGTATCGGCCATATCAGGCTCGTACAACGAATTACCAACCTTTTTCCCACACGCATAGTTAAATGTGGTCCCAATTGCGCCACCAACAATAACTGTATCCGCCAAATTACACAATGTTTTTAACACACCAATTTTAGATGATACTTTGGCGCCACCAACGATCGCCAATAATGGACGCGCAGGATTTTCCATTATGCGTGAAATATTTTCAACCTCGGCCTCTAACAAATCACCAGCAAACGCGGGCAATATTTTTGCAACACCAACCGTAGACGCCGCAGCCCTGTGTGAAACAGCAAAGGCATCATTTACAAACACATCAAAACCATTTGCTAATTTTTTTGCAAATTCAGCATTGTTCTCTTCTTCGCCCGCATAAAATCGAACATTTTCCATCAGCACAATATCGCCGTCACGCATATCCGCCATAAAATCACGTTTCAGGCAATCATCAACAAATGGAATTTTCATATATTCCGCAATCGGCCGCAGTGATAATTCCGGCACATGTTCACCCTTGGGCCGCCCCAGATGCGCACATATTACAACGCGTGCACCAGCATCGCGCAGCTTATTTATGGTCGGCATACTTTGTTCAATACGGAAAGCATCCAAAATTTTTCCATTTTTAATTTGCACATTAAAATCCACCCGCAGCAAAATATATTTAGAGCGCACCGCACCATAATCAACCACACGTAATTTCATTTTCCTTTCCTTGTTCCAAAATCTTTTTTACCGGTCCAAATGACCGTCTATAATGTTCATTTATACCATATTTTTTTATCGCTTGCAAGTGTTCGGCTGTTGGATAACCGGCATTTTTTTCCCAATTATATTGCGGATATTTTTGTGCCAATTCGTGCATTATTCTGTCCCGCGTCACCTTGGCCACAATCGATGCCGCCGCAATCGATAATGATTTTGCATCACCTTTGGTAATCGCCCGCCCATGCAAATTTTTCGGCAGCCTATTCCCGTCAACCAGGCAACAATTTGGTTGCAGTGCCAGGCTATCTACCGCCCTTTCCATCGCCCGCATTGATGCCCACAATATATTTAATTCGTCTATCTCGGCCGGCGAACACATACCAGTTGCCCAAATGGTATTCGCAGTTATCCAATCATATGCAACATCCCGCTGCGCCGCGGTCATTTGCTTTGAATCGCGTATAACCACCGGAATTTCAATATTTTTATCAGGAAAAATCACTGCGCCCGCAACCACCGGACCACATAACGGGCCACGTCCGGCCTCGTCCACACCGGCAACAATGCCACCAATTTCATATTCGTAATCAAAAGTTGGGTTTGTTTTCATCCCCACCATCATAGCAAATTTCCCCTAAAAACAACAGAATTTTTACTTGACAAACTTTAATCTTGTGCAATACTACCCAAAAACAAAAAGGATTAACAATGCCAGAATCAGCATACGTACACCAGGCTATTGCGACACAAAAACAATATGACCAGGCGGTAAAATATGATCAAGACGTCAAAACGGCCCAATATATATACGACCGCATAGTTGAACAACACAAACAAATATTGGAATCCACGCGCAGTAATTTGGGAATATAAAATGTCAAACAGACCGCTTAGTTTTTCAGAAACATCACACCAAACAACGCAAGATATGCAAGATATCCACACGTTGTTAATCAGCCAAATGAAAACTTTACGGAAACAAGCGAAACGCAAAAAAATTCGTTGGCGCGTCATATCCACGGCCGAACATGCCATGGGTGTTACTTTTGGTGTACTCGCCACAATGGACGCTTTTCATCACAATTACATTTCATGCGGATTCAATGTAGTATTACTGGGAATCGGCGCAAAATTAGGATTTGATTCAAACAAAACAGCCAACGAATATGCAGATGATTTTGATTATTTAAACAACAACGTTAAAACACTGGAAAATATTGTTAACACATCATCCCCCCAAGATTTACATGACATTGCTGATATAATACGCATGATGGCAAAAAAACATCAAAGACAATTATAATGCACGGCACCAATGGTGCCGACTTTTATTACTAGATTGCCACGCTGCGCTCGCAATGACAAATATGGCTGTATCGCACACAACCATGTCATCACGAGCAAGCAAAATCTGTCAAAAGCATCGCGTTGACTGTTTTGCGATGCGTGGTGATCCAGTTATAAAAAAAACCGCCGATTTGGCGTTTTTTTTAAAGCGGTGTTGCATTTGGCGCCGCGGCACTGCATGAATTTCCAACATTTTGATAATAATTAACCTTGTACGTATACCCAGGTTCCGCATCATCATATCGTGTACAATAACTAAAACAATTTGCTAATGTTATCCCTGTACGCCCAGCATCACGTATCATCCATTTATTTGTTGTAACATTTGTACGTATTGCATATACACCATTCGACCCAGTTGAATACCCATTAATTTTGCACACACACACATTACCCGCCGATGGCATACTATTTGGATTCAATGTTACAATCGAACCAATACTGGTTTCCGCAATTGAGACCAATGCAGCCGAACCATAAACACGTCCATTACCATATTGTACAACCCATTCATTATTGCCACAATTAACCCCAGACAATGAACATAAATCTGTATTTGTACCTTGGACATTATATCCAAATTCAGAATTACTCGATGGTCTTGTACCAACATTATCCAAAAACGCATCTTGGGTACATTCCAGAATTTCATACCACGCAAGTTGCTGTTGCGGATTTTTCACCAACAAACATTTTTTACCATTTGGACAATTTGTTGCCGGCCGTGTTTGTTTGGTTGTCGCCAAAGTCGCAATTTGCCCCGCCTGGGTAATAGTATTGGACACAACACTGTTAACCTTGGTAATCGCAGATTGTAATGCCGATACCACCGGTGTAAATTGCGCATCATTATATGTTTTTGTTGCAACCATCATATGCACTTCTGGTCCAGCTGTAAAACTTCCGCTGCCATTATTGATAAAGAATGTATTTGATACGGTATCATACATACCAACAACATTATCACTGTTGCGTTTCGCAGGGACACCATCAAACACACCTTCTATATTAAACGCATATATCTTAATTGGTGTTGTGTAGGTCAAAATATTTGAACCGTTATGGAAAGCACCCAATAATACGCTTCCTGGTGCCGAACCCGTGGCATTAAAATCATGCGTACCCACAGAAACATCATTGGCATACAATGTTCCACGACTGTTTTCAACATCAAATTTATATTTAACACCTACTTGCATAGTGGCAGCATTATTCCAACGATCATTTGCAGATTCCCCAAAGAAGTCAATAGTAAACGAACCCGTCGTATAACCAAAATTATAACCATTACCAACAGCTCCGCCAGGTCTTGCACCACCGAACGAACCACCACCTGTTGGTATCGCCACAAATTCAGCAGTATAAGTAATATGCATATCTTTATTCGGCACAATTCCCGTATCAATATATTGTGTTCCAGTTGATTGAATATACTCTAACTCGGTATATCCGGATGGCAATGCAAACACTGGCACGACAAAAAACATCATCAATGCAGTGATAACAGTGCAAAAATTGAATTTTATTTTAAATTTCATGGTATATTCCATTGACCAGGCCAGGACTTTTTTCTCTCTCTACATTTCTGCAAAAACCGATATTTTCTCCCAACCTTTTGTTATTGTTTTTGTTCTATTTTCCTTACCTTGGGAATTTTACCACAATTAAAAAATTTAACGCAAGAACAAAATTAAATTGATAAACGATTTTCTATCTGTCGTTGCACATATTCATCTTCGCTGTTGTACAAAGGCCATTGACCATTTGCCAATTCTTGCATTGACGTTAACGGTTGTGACAAACGTGCACGATATAACCACAGATTCGACAAAACACGCTTTATATATCCACGTGTTTCATACGCAGGAAAACTTTCGATATACAATAACGGATCATATGTATTAAATGATTTTTCAAATTTTACAACATTACCAATTCCCGCATTATATGCCGCCAACATTTTTATAATACTGTTGTTAATTACCGGCTGGGACAATAAATCAACGATATATTGCTGACCCAAAAACATATTATGTTCCGGGTTTGATATATCAATATCCGACCATTTAACCTTGTTTTTATGTGCAATCAATTTGGCGGTTCCCGGCATCAACTGCATAACACCATTCGCCCCCACCCCAGATTTCGCAGTCGTCCTGAAACCACTTTCTTGTTTAGTGATTGCAAATAGCAATGCCCTGTCGATTGACCAACCACCCATTGGTTCCCAATCTGGCAACGGATATTGCGCAGAATAAATAATATCATCATCAATTTCCAAAATTCCCCTGTCACGCACCACACCGGACACCTGGATAGCAACACGTGGCAACCCATATGCCGTCGCCACAGAATTTATCGCATGCAATATTTTATCTGGGGCCTTGGCCGTAATCATAGATTTTAAATATTGTTCCGCACGCGTGTTTTGACCAACCTGTAACAAAGCCAATGCAACTTTGCCCAATTTCGATTCGCGTAAAGCCTCGATATCTTCATCTGTGCAATCTTGTTCAAAGAATTCGTATTCCGGGGTTCGACCCAACATTGTCGCCGATAACGCACCATAAAAAGCCATTGGATGTTCCGCACCAATTTCCCAATATTTTTTCGCCGAATCCATATCATCATTCGCATCCGCAGAACGTCCTGCCCAAAACGCAGCCTCTATCTTACGGGCATCGTTAATTTGTTGTAATTCTAAAATTTTACTGAAATATTTTTCTGCCTCGGCATATTTGGCCTCTTTATAATACAACAAACCCATTGTCCACAAACCATATTCACTGTTTGCATCAGCCGCAACAAATCCCCATTTTTTTGCCAATTCCAGTTCACCATTCGT
>Ga0265299_10001255_pt1 | contig 29559 bp, 17 predicted proteins | sample AusTroGonzalo_MG_4_FD_193485 | JGI IMG/M metagenome (GOLD analysis project Ga0265299, IMG submission 193485) | Bovine rumen microbial communities from tropical cattle in Woodstock, Queensland, Australia - Gonzalo_02 | ecosystem: Host-associated > Mammals > Digestive system > Stomach > Rumen ... | reverse complement strand
CGCCCACAACACCGACCCGCAGGATATTGCCGGCGACGGCGAGGAGAAAACCCTCCCCGTGCTCACCAACCGTATGATGGTGACGGAAACGATGCCGTTCTACATCTCAGGGAAAGGCTCGAAAACGTTTACGTTCAACAAATTGCAGGATTCTTTTGGCGCAACGGCCAACAAAACCCTCAAACATTACCGCCTCACCGTGGAATGCACCCCCAACCCCGTCTGGTACGCCATCCAGGCGATGCCCTACATGATGGAATACCCGCACGAATGCAACGAACAGCGCTTCAGCCGTTACTACGCCAACGCCCTCGCCACCCACATTCTGAAGGCCAACCCTGTCATCGAGGAGGTCTTCAACCGTTGGCAGGTGGAGTCACCCGACGCTTTCTGCTCCGCTTTGGAAAAGAACCAGGAGTTGAAATCTGTGGTATTGGAGGAGACCCCCTGGGTGCTCGACGCGCAGCGCGAAGGGGCTAACAAACAGGCACTTGCGGCTATGTTCGATTTCAAACGGATGGCCAAGGAGGAGGCTTCCACGCTGAAGAAGCTGCAGCAAGCGCAGAACAGTGACGGTGGCTGGCCTTGGTTCTCCGGCGGCAAGAGCAGCGACTTCATCACACGGCACATCGTGGCAGGCTTCGGGCACCTGAAAGCCCTTGGCGTGAGTACGGATGTCGCCAGCAGCACTCTCCGCAACGCCGTCTCCTACATGGACGAGCAGATGTACCAGCGCTACCTCGACAGGGAAAAATATCACTACGATTATGTGGACGAAACGCACTACCTCTACGCCCGAAGCTTCTACAAACAGAGTCTGGATTCGAAGTACAAGGCGGCATACGACACTTGCTACAAGGTTTTGCTGAAGGGCTGGAAAGAGGAGACCTTCTACACGCAGGCGATGATTGCCCTGACCGCTTGGCGCAATGGCGACCAGAAGGTGGCGAAAGAAATTGTCGCGTATCTCAAGAGCATGGCCCAGCACGACGAGGAGATGGGCATGTTTTGGAAGAAGCAGGGAGGCGGCTGGTTCTGGTACGAGCAGCCCGTGGAGCGGCAGGCGATGCTGATCGAGGCGTTCCACACCATCACGCCCGAGGACGCGGAATCGCTGGCGCAAATGCAGTTGTGGCTGCTCAAGCAGAAGCAGACCCAGCATTGGGGCACCACGAAATCTACTACCGAAGCCATCTACGCGTTGTTGCTGAACAAGAAGCTCGTGGCGGAAGACAAGACCGTGGCGGTCACTGTCGGAAATGTGCGCCTTCCGGACGAGAGTAGCCAGACCGAGGCGGGCACGGGCTACTTCAAGAAGGCTTGGACGAGCGAGGAAATCACCGCCGACAAAGCCAATGTGCGCATCGAAAAGGGCACCGACGGCCCCGCGTGGGGCGGTCTCTACTGGCAATATTTCGAGAATCTCGACAAAATCACCCGCAGCGACGACAAGAACTTAGTCATTGAAAAAGCTATCTACAAAGTGGAGAACACAGACAAAGGCGAGGTTCTGAAAGCCATCACGGCTGAACAGCCGTTGCAGAAGGGCGACAAAGTGCGCGTGCGGGTGGTCATTACCGCCGACCGTGACATGGAGTTCGTGCACCTCAAGGACATGCGTGCCGCTACCTTCGAGCCGGTCAACGTCTTCTCGCAGTACAAATACCAGGACGGCCTGTGGTACTACGAAGCCACGAAGGATGCCGCCACGCACTTCTTCATCGACTGGATGCCCAAAGGCAAGTACGTATTCGAATATACGCTCTTCGCCACCCAATCCGGCAACTTCAGCAACGGCATCACCGAAATCGAGTGCATGTACGCGCCGGAGTTCCGTTCGCATTCGGCGGGAGTACGGGTGAAGGTGCAGTAGGACGACGTTGAAACCTGCAACTTGAATAAGGAAAGAATTTCAAGGCAGATATCCGAACCTTTTGTATCTTTGCGCCCGAACGCAATTGAACAATCTGCCTTATGAAAAAATTATTGACCCTCGTTGTTTTTGCAGCTTTTGCGGTGGCCGCATCTGCGCAGAACGACACGATGCCGTTCCGCACTGTGCTCTACAACCCCGGCGATTTCGGCTCCGCTAACTACCGCATTCCTGCGGTCATCACTGCCAAGGACGGTTCCATTGTGGCGGTCACCGACCGACGCAAGAATAATGAAAGCGACCTGCCGGAGGACATCGACATCATCTGCAACCGCAGCACTGACGGCGGGCGCACGTGGGGCGAGACTTTCACCATAGCACAGGGAACTGGCTATAACCACGGTTTCGGCGACTGCGCTCTGGCTTGGAGCAACGACGAAAACGGTCTCATCGCGGTTTTCGTGGGTGGTCCTGGATTGTGGAATTCGACCGCTTCAAATCCCATACGTTCATACATGTCAAAGAGTTACGACAACGGACAGACCTGGTCATCCCCGACGGATATCACGGACTTCATCTTTGGCAGCAACTGTGTGGTGCCCGGACATAGAACCTGGCGGGCTTCCTTTTTCGGCTCAGGTAACGGGCTTCGCACCTCCACCGGCCGTATCATCTTTGTGGCCGCCATCCGTGAAGGTTCCGCACAGTCGCTCAACAACTACGCCGTCTATTCCGACGACAACGGCGCGACTTGGAACGTCTCTGGGCGTGCTTCCGTAGGCGGTGACGAAGCCAAGGTGACGGAGCTTGCCGACGGCCGCATTCTGATGAGCATCCGCCACGCCGGTCAACGATGGTACAACATCTCGTCCGACGGCGGTGAGACCTGGCAGCCCTCCGTCTCCACTTGGAATGAACTTGTCGCACCGGCCTGTAACGGCGATATTATCCGCTATACCTCTGTCAACCAAGGATATGCACAGAATCGTCTTCTCCATTCGCTGCCGTATGGGAGTGAACGCGCCAACGTTACCGTTTACGTCAGCTATGACGAGGGCGAAACCTGGCCGGTGAGCAAGTGCATCGTGCCTTACGCCTCTGCCTATTCCTCGCTGTGCATCCTTCCCGACGGCACTATCGGTATGTATGTGGAGGAAAAACAGGATGGAGCAGCCGGTTATTCCACCGTGTTCTACAATTTCAGTCTCGAATGGCTCACGGATGGTGAAGATGCATGGACACCCGCCTCCGTGACCGAACATACGTTGCCGCAAAACTTGCTGAAAATATACCCTGTGCCCACATCCTCGCATATCCGGATTGATGCTGTGGATGTGCGAACGGTCAACATCTACAACATCAACGGCCAGCTCATCAACACGCTAATGTTCGATGGCAGTTCGGAAATTGTCATGGATGTCGCCGACCTCGATTCGGGTACCTATTTGCTTGAAAGCATTGACGGACGGGGAATCAAAAGGGTAGGGAAATTCGTTCGGTAGAGTTCTGTAATGGTGTTTCTTTGCCGCAATAGCTGTTTCGCGTGGGCCTTTGTGTTCAACTTTCCAAAGAAGTCAATGAAATTCCCCTGTTTGTCAATAATATAGGTGTACGGAGCCTGCCTTCGGTCTCCTTGTCGTCTGAATAAAAATCCAAATCAATATGTCCATCAAAGAGTCAAGAAGTCTCAGTTTTATCATCATTACAGCAGTTTACGCTCTCGCTTTCGCGGTCGGGCTGCTCGTGTACAAAAGTCTTACCAGCGCCGGCTGGCACTATCTCTGGCAACTGTTCGTTGCTGATGTGGCGGCCACTGTAGTGGTCTGGTTTTTCGGATTGTTGTTCCGCAATGTCTCCGTCTATGACCCTTACTGGAGCGTTGCGCCGCCCGTGATGCTCACCCTGTGGGCCGTTCAATGCCACAGCTGGACCTCCGCCACCATCCTGCTACTCGTTGCTGTGTGGTATTGGGGTATCCGGCTGACCGGCAACTGGGCCTTCACATTCAAGAACCTCAACAGCGAGGACTGGCGCTACACCAAGTACCGCAATGAGCAAAGTCCGGCCGTGTTCCATCTTGTCAACTTCTTCGGACTCAACATGATGCCCACTGTCATCGTCTTTCTGGTGATGATTCCGGGCTTCTTCGTCATTGAGGCGGCCGCTCCGGCGAATGCGGTCTGTTGGCTCGGCTTCCTTATGTGCATAGCCGCTGCAACCCTGCAGCTGGTCTCCGACACGCAACGCCACCGTTTCGCGAAAACGCACAAAGGGCAGATCTGCGAGGTCGGATTATGGAAGTATGGCCGTCATCCCAACTACTTCGGAGAAATCCTGATGTGGTGGGGCGTCTGGTTTATGTACCTGTCGCTATGCATTGGTAGCGGGACATCGCCTGTCCTTCGCGACCTCTGCATTCTGGGTCCCATACTGAACACCTGCTTGTTCCGCTTCATCAGTGTCCCGCTGATGGAGAAACGGCAGTTGCAGAACAAGCCTGGGTATGCCGAATATCAGAAACGTACGAGGATGTTCATCTAAAAGCGCAATGCCATGACGAATATCCGCCTCGTGATTTTCGACTTTGACGGCACAATGGCCGACACACGCCACAACATCGTCATCACCATGCAGCGGGTGATGCGGGAACTGGGAATGCCTGTGGCTGATGAGGAGACCTGCGCTTCCACCATCGGACTGCCGCTCAAAGACTGTTTCCGCCAGATCTTCCCGGAATTGACCGACGAGGGTGCCGAACACTGCGCCGAGACCTATCGACAGATTTTCTTTGCCAATGCCAAGGCGTTGGTACCCAATATGTTCCCGAACGTACAGGTGACCATAGACCTGCTGCATGCCCATCGAATCAAGATGGCGATTGCCTCATCGCGCACCTCCGCCTCGCTGCTTGGCTTTATCCGCGAGATGCAGTTGACCGACAAAATCGCCATGGTGGTCGGGTCCGACGAGGTGGTCCACCACAAACCGCATCCAGAACCCGTAAACGTCATTCTATCAGCATTGGACGTGCCTGCTTCGGAGACGCTTGTGGTGGGCGACATGCCTGTGGATATCCTCATGGGCGCGGCCGCCGGGACGCATACCTGTGCGGTGACCTACGGGAACGCCAGTGCGGAGGAATTGTCTGCTGCCGGCGCCGATTTCCTCATTGACGACATGGCCGAGCTGGTCTCGTTCGTCGTGCCAGGGGCAAGTCTCCCGAAAGCGATGTAGCATATATATCAGATGGTTGTCCATTCGCTTTTGTCGAATGAGAACCTGGTGCGCAGCACAAACCGTGTTACCCTCCTCTATAGGTCCCGTTTTTCAGCGTATCCTCACAGCCTGCCTTCCTCTGCGAAACTATAGTAGTTGTCGCGATGGATGATGATGTGGTCCAGTAGGACGATGTCCATGATTTCTGTGGCTTTGCGTAGCCGTTCCGTCAGTTGGATGTCGCTGCGGCTCGGCCGGACGCTTCCCGACGGATGGTTGTGGCAGAGTACGATCTGCGTGGCCTTGTTCAACACGGCCTGCTGCATCACGATACGGGTGTCCACCGGTGTGGCGTTGATTCCTCCTTTGCTGATTTGAACGGTGTTCAGGATGCGGTTTGCCTGGTTCAGGTAGATGGCCCAGAACTCCTCGTGGTCGAGTGTGGCGATTTTGTCCTGCATAAGGTTGACTACGTCGGGGCTGCTACGGATTTGCAGACATTCCTCCACCTTTTCGGCTCGGACACGTTTGCCGATTTCGAAAGCACTCAAGAGAGAGATGGCCTTGGCCTGTCCGATACCCTTGATGTCCGAAAGCTCACGTAAGGTCTTTTCTGAAAGCTTGTTCAGGCTGTTTCCGGCTTGCAGCAGGAGTTTCTTGGCCAGTTCAACGGCCGAATCGTTGGGGTTTCCGGTGCGCAGCAGGATGGCGATGAGCTCCGCATCTGTCAATGCGACGGCACCGTTTTTGGCGTATTTTTCGCGCGGCCTGTCTTGGGCACTCCACTGTTTGATGGTTAGTTTCTTGTCTTCGTAGTTTACAGGTTGATTCATGGGGTTTGGTTAATACATCTGTGATCGTTTCAAAAGATAGGGTAGTAGTATTTGCTCGAATCCCTGCGTGATGTCGGCGGGGATGACGTCAATCTGGTATTGCCCGCATTTGACCTTGATTTCTTGGAAGTAGTCGCGCACGGTCTGCTGGTAGTATTCGCGGATATTGTTGGCGTGCACTTTCACCTCATTGCCGGTTTCCATGTCAACGAATCGGTACAGCCGGTTGTCAAAGGCGAAGTCGTATTCCAGCGCCTTGTCGAATGTGTGGAAAAGGACGACCTCGTGCTTGTTGTGGCGCAGGTGGCCGAGGGCGAGCAACAATTCGTCGAGGTTGCGGCTGCTCTCCAGCATGTCGCTGAAGATGATGACCAGAGAGCGACGGTGGATTTGTTCAGCGATCTGGTGCAGCGTGTCAGTGACCATGGACTTCCTCTGCACGTCGTCTCCGATGGGCTGCAGCACCTTCTCCAGCTCGCGGTAAATCATCTTGTGGTGGGCATCGCCGCCACGGGCATGGGTGTGCAACTCCAACTTGTCGGAGAAAAGGCTCAACCCGACGGCGTCGCGTTGGCTCTTGAAAACCTGCATCAGTACGGCGGCGGCATACACGGAGAAGAAAATCTTGTTCGGTTGCGCCAAGGTGTATTTCTGCTGTTTCGGGAAGTACATCGACGACGAATTGTCAATGACCAGATGGCAGCGCAGGTTGGTCTCCTCCTCATACTGCTTGACGAAGAGTTTGTCGGTGCGGGCGTAAAGCTTCCAGTCAATGTGGCGGATCGGCTCGCCGGTGTTGTAGGGACGGTGTTCGGCGAACTCCACTGAAAACCCGTGCATTGGGCTCTTGTGGATGCCGGTGATGAATCCTTCCACAACCTGTTTGGCCACGAATTCCACGTGGTCGAACTGCGTGATCTGCGTCAAGTCAATCATATATGCCATATTCGGTTTTTTTTTCGGGGCGCAAAGGTACAATTTTTTAGGCAACAGGCAACAGGCAACAGGTGATAGGCAATATGCAAGAGGCAAAAGGCAACAGATGATAGGCAAAAGGCAATAGGCAACAGGCAATAGGTAATAGGCAGCAGGAAGTGGGTGGTCGTTAAGGTTTGAGGAAGGCTTGCCACGCATTGAGGAATGTGGGACTGAACTCCGTGACGCTGTAGTTCGGGGTGAAAAGGTCGGAGTTTCGGTAAATGGCAGGTTCTTTTCCTCTCTGGTAGAGTATCAGGCAAGGGAAGTCGGAATCTTGGAGCGGCGGGGTGGGGGAGAACTGTCGGTAGTGTGCGGTGGTGTCGTAATAGAGGGAGAATGGCTTGTTGAGCTGCTGTCGGATTCGATTGTCGAGTTCATGGGCAGACAGTCCGTTTATGGGCTGAGGGTAGACTTGTCCGATGTGAACCTCCCTCATGGGTGTTTGAGCGAGTAGTGTGTATACGGCTTTGACGCAGCCTGAACATTCCAGCCCTTGGTGCAGCACCAGCACGCTTTTGTCCGTCGGCAGGGAGTCGAGGAAAACGGTGCGCCCTCCGGGGGTGAACAGTCGGCAGTCAGCGGAACTGCTATGCGGACTTAAGCTCGGATTGCTGTCCGAAGGGGTGTATCGCATAACCTTGTAGGCCAGCGCAGGATTGTTCTCCGCAAAGTATTGGTTTACGTCGGCCATGTATTCGGAGTGCCTTTTTCCCTGCCAGGGCACGTCTGTCTTATAAGTGAGTTGTACGATCTTGCCACTGCCGTCGGCGTGTCCCTTGTCGAGGCCGCCCTGGAAAAGGGTAAATGGGAATCGGCGTGCGGTATAGACGCTGTCTTCATGATTCGTTCGCGGGTGGCGGGTGATCAGACCGTCGGGTGTGCGGATGGCGTATTGCAGCGCCGATTTCCCAGTGATGGTGTCGAATTGCATGTAGAGTAGCAGGAGATCCCCGCGCAGCGGCATGACGACTTTCGGGTAGGAGTAGTCATATAGTTCGTCTTTGACGGCGTAGATGCGTTCAATGCCGTATGGAACGGAGAGTGTTTTCCGGATGTACTCGTCTCCGAACACCTTCCAATGAGGCAGGTCGAAGAGAATACTATCGCGTAGGGTCCCGTCCAGGTTGTAAACCACCACGCGGGGATGTCTCGTGCTTAGGAAGAATACATTTTGTTGGGTGTGGAAAAGATAGCGGTTCGGCTGGATCTGCACGGTGTGTGGAGCCTCGTAAGGAAGTTCCTGCACCAGTACTGCCGAGTCGCCTCCCAGGCCCTTCTGAAACCACTTGAACCCCTTGTCATGGTCCTCCTCGAAAAAGTTGACCTTGTCCCGATGGATATAACCCATGAAAAGGTTCGGGTGACGATACGTTGACTCCACTTGATAGATTTGGTTATGGGTTTGTTTATAAAGGATTAGTTCGTCCTGTGTCGTCAACAGAATATGGTCGCCGTCAAAACTGAAGTCGTAGATCCAGAGGCTGTGGGCGTACCGTTCTTTGTTCCGGTCGCTCTCCGGCAGCGGAAGCACGATTTCAGACTGTTCATAATTGTCCGTCGAAAGCGTGTGGATGACCGCCTGATGGCCGTTCTCCTTGTACTGAAACCCTTGTTGTTCAACGAAATAGAACGTTCCGTCAAACATTCTGCATTGGATGAGGTTCAGGTTTCCGGGCGCGTGAGCACCTTGGAACTCGACGATGGTGTCCAACGTGAAATGGTTGCCGATCCAGTCTTGTCCGCAGACACTTAAAGATGTCAGCACTGCGCTAACGAGGGTGATTATTCGTGTTTTCATTAGGGCTTGGTTTAGGAAGTGAGGGATTAATTACTGCTTAAAGAGGGGAGAAGGCTGGTCCTTTCGATGTAAATTTTCATCGAAGAGGAGCTCGCGTCGCTGGCTGTCACCACTCCGCGCACCACGTAGGTCTCCGTTTTCTTTGCGTTCAGACTGCCGGCGCTGTTAGGAAATACGATGGTCTTGGTGTAAACGCTTGGAACAGAGGGTGCTTTGTTTGCGGTGTTTTTCGTAGCGGGGTCCATGCTTTGCTCTTGGGCCGTCTCATACTGGATAATGACGTTGTTGATGGCCTCCTTCAAGGCATTCACTTTGCCGGATTCCGAAAGGGTTGTCACCGCGTTGCCGTTGTTGACCGTCAAGTGCGCGCAGTTTGGAACCCTACAGGCGGTAAAGCCTCCGCCAGAGCAGTCCAACTGGCCGATGCCGGTGGGACTGAGCTCAGCTGGTGTGTAGGTGACGTAGTTGTACAGGTTGAGAATGGCTGTCCAGCCACCATTGTACTTGTTCACAACGACTGCAGGAACTTTCTCAGCGAAAGCGCCGAACGATAAGACAGTTAATCCGATGAATAATACTAATTTTTTCATAGTTCTTTTGTTTTTAAGTTTTTGATGAAATTGTTTTTTTTAGGTTGCCTCCTTTTCGCGGAGACGACAGTTGCCTGTCTACGTTAATCAACTTTGTTCTCACATAGGTAGATTAAGGTTTTGTTTCTTTGTTGCGGCGGTCAATGGTTTTTAGGTTTAAAAATGTCTGTTCTCACAGGTTTTTCTGCTCTCACAGTTCTGCTCAGCAAGGGGCGCCAACCCTTTTTTTGAACACAGCAAAGATACAACGCGAAAACGCGTTTGTCAAGTGTTTTGAAAAATTTTTTTCTCGTTGATTGACAGTGTGTTATCAAAAAGGCGTTAACTAATCGGCCTCGATTAGTTAATTTTTTTGGCTCGATTTCGCAGATTTTCGGGTTTTGGCTACAAAAACCGAATCGGAGAAGGCTACAGGGCGACCTGGTGTTTGGTCATGATTTTGCGCAGGTTGATGAGGGCATAACGCATGCGGCCCAAGGCGGTGTTGATGCTGACATTGGTCATTTCAGCGATCTCCTTGAAGCTGTAGTCGCTGTAAATGCGCATCTTCAGCACCTCCTTCTGCTCCTCAGGAAGGTACTCCACATAGTGGTTGAGGTCGGAATAGGTCTGCTCGCGGATCATCTTCTCCTCCACGGTCTCGTCTTTCGAGCCGATGATGGTGAAAATGTCGAAGTCCTCGCCCCCGTCCACCGTGGGCATGCGCTGCAACTGCCGATAGTAATCGATTTTCAGGTTGTTGGCAATACGCATGACCCATTGGAAGAATTTTCCTTCCTCATGGTAGTTACCTGAGCGAATGGTGTTGATCACCTTGATAAAGGTGTCTTGGAAAATGTCCTCCGCCAACTCCTTGTTTTTGACAGACACAAGGATATAGGAGAACAACCTCCTTTGATAGCGGAGGATGATAGTTTTCAATGCAGTCTCTTCACCAGCTTGATAACGTGCTATCAACTCGTCATCGGACAAGGCATTCCAATTCATGATATGCTCCTTTCTTTTAAGGGTTTATAACTTCAGAAAGTAGATGTCTTTTCGATAGCAGGTCTCCTTTTTTGTTTAAAATTGTTAATGCCTTGATTGATTTTAATTGAGCTGCAAAAATATAATTTTTTTTAATACATCGCGCATTTCCGAAAAAAATTATCTTTGCACTCAAATTTTGAATTTATTGTCATGAGGAAGAATCGTTTTGTTTTGTCGATAGTTGCGCTTTTCGCTGTCATGACGGTTTCTGCGCAACCGTATGATATTCAGTTTGATAACAGGACTTATGTGGATGGAATCGCCAGCGTGCAGCTCTTTGTGGGAGAGGATCAACAGGGCGACCCCGTCGGAACATTGGGCGAATCGACGTTCCATCTTTCGTTTGATGACCTGAACCTTGAGGTCCGGCATCTCAAGTACACCTTTATCCACTGCACGCATGATTGGCGGCCCACACAAATGAATCAGATTGAGTATATCGAAGGGTTCATGGAGGAGGACATCACGACGTATGATCATTCCTTCAATACCATTGAACCCTATCTGCATTATCAGGCTATGTTTCCAAACGAGAATATATCCTTCAATAAATCAGGAAATTATATCCTGTTTGTCTATGACGATTCCCCTGATAATCCCATCTTGACCCGTCGTTTTATGGTGACGGAGCCGGTGCCTGCCAAGATTCTTTGCGATGTGCATTCGGCTCTTGATGTGAACAACCGCTTTACGCATCAAGACGTTGACTTCACGGTCTTTACGGGCGCGTACCGCATCCGTAACCCCCAGCAGACCGTCCATGCCACCATCCAGCAAAACGGACGTTGGGACAATGCCAAATACGGGTTGCTCTACCATTCAGGCACTGCGGCGGAATTGCATTTTACCTATATGGATGGTACTAATTCTTTCCCCGGAAGTTCTGAATTCCGCACGTTCGACATCTCCACGCTGCGTTCCAATGCCGACCGCGTGGTGGGCATCTCCTTTCAGAACAAGCATACCCATGTCTATGTGTTACAGGATGATGCGCGCCCCTATTCTGCCTACGAGAGTCGTGGAACTATGCAAGGTCGCTGCTATTACCGAAATCGGGATTTAAGGAACGAATATTCAGAGGATTACGTCTTCACCCATTTCACGTTGAAGAGCAATTTCCCCTTTAACGAAGGCGATGTGTATGTCTTTGGCGAATTGACCGATTGGCAGCTACAGGAAGATGCTAAGTTGCATTATAATAAGGAATTCGATTTCTGGGAGACGGAACTGCTGCTCAAACAAGGGGTGTATAATTACCAGTATGTCTTACTTCCCTACGGCAGCCGTGTGGCTGATGCCACCTATATCGAAGGCTCGCATTACGAAACTAATAATATATACAATATATACGTGTACTTCCAGGAAGAGGGAACCTCATACGACCGGCTAATCGGTTTCCATTCGTGCTCCTTTGCAGACCCGAAGTAGGGACAGTGGCCCTCCTGCCGCAAAAAAAAAGAGTGCCGCAGAAGATGGCGGCACTCCTATAAGAGACTGACCTGAAGTGATTACTTGTTTTTGATGCATCTGACCGAATAGAAGGCCTCTTTCGGGGTGCAGTTGATTTCCACGGTTGCGTTTGTGTAATAGAAATAGTGGATCGGGGAGGTGTCGGGACTGCCGTCCGAACAGGTCCAGAAACCGGCGGTGGTGCCGAAATTTTCAGCTTTCCCATTCCATACGATACCGGCAGGAAGAATGGAAAACCCTGTGCCATTGTTTGTTGTGACATTCTCGATGATACAGCAGGTCGCGCCGTGCGTCATGAAATCGTACTGCCAGCCTTCCGCAGAAGCCATGGCCTTGGCCACGTTGTTGACATCTGTGCCGCAGCGGTAGTAGTCTTTATATCCCACGAAATCCTCGACCCCCATCCATTCAAAATTGGAGGGCACGTGCCAGCCGTCGGGGCAGGGCCCTTGCACACGGCCGTCGGTCTCCTCGGTCGGTTCGGCTCCGTTGAGCGTTGAGAACCAAGTATATAGCCGTCCATACTGGCTGACATTCTGCGGGTCGTTGTTCGGTGATTGCGGTGTCGGGGTAATCTCCTTGCCGTCAGCATAGTGCGTCACCCGAAGGTTCTCCCGCAGCCAACATTCGTCGCCCATCACGATGGTTTGGTAGGTGTTGCCGTCGATGTCGGTTACGATGCCGCAGTCGCGGACGGGCGGCTGGGCTATGACAAAAATGGCGACGATGCAAAGGATGGAGGTCGCCAGTATTCTGATATGGAGATTTTTCATAACAATGTTTAAGGTCAATAAATCGTGTATGTAGATACGCAAGGCCGTGTGTCTCTACAGGGATTATTCGATCCGGTCGGCAATCAGGTATTTGTTGCGGTCGGAACCGTTGCGGACAATCAGTTCCGCAAGGTAGCCTGCAAGGAACAGCATCAATCCGAAGACCATGGCCAGCAGAGCCAGGTAGAACAGCGGCTGGTCGGTGACCTGGCGGAAACCTGTCACCAGATGGTTCATGCGGTATAACTTCTGCGCTATCAGCACGATGGTGATGATGATGCCGACGAGGAACGATAGCGAGCCGAGGCTTCCGAAGAAGTGCATCGGTTTTTTGCCGAACTTCGACATGAAGGTGACGGTCAGCAGGTCGAGGTAGCCGTTGACGAAACGGTCCCAGCCGAACTTGGAGACGCCGTGCTTGCGCTTTTGGTGGACGACCACCTTTTCACCGATTTTGTTGAAACCCGCCCATTTGGCAAGGACCGGGATGTAGCGGTGCATCTCGCTGTATACCTCGATGGACTTCACCACGTCCTTTTTGTAAGCCTTGAGTCCGCAGTTGAAGTCGTGGAGCTGGATGCCCGACTTCCGGCGGGTGGTCCAGTTGAAGAACTTCGACGGGATGTTTTTGGCGAGCTTTGAATCGTAACGGACTTTCTTCCAGCCGGATACAAGGTCATAGTTGTCTTCGGTGATCATGCGGTAGAGTTCGGGAATCTCGTCGGGGCTGTCTTGCAGGTCGGCATCCATCGTGATGACCACGTCGCCCTCGCAGGCTTCGAAAGCGGTGTTGAGGGCCGCTGATTTGCCGTAGTTGCGGCGGAACTTGATGCCCTTTATGGCGGGATTCTTGGCATGCAGCTCCTGGATCACCGACCAGGAACCGTCGGTGGAGCCGTCATCCACCATGATGACTTCGTATGAGAAGTTGTGTTCTGTCATCACGCGCTCGATCCAAGCGGCCAGCTCGGGCAGGGATTCGGCCTCGTTCAGCAAGGGTACTATTACGGATATGTCCATTTTACAGTTGATAGTTTATAGTTAATAGATAATCGTTTTCCTTAAGCAGCCCCGTTAGGGGCAAGTGCTCGGTAGAGCATAATGTTACGGATTAGTCGTTTCAGCCTCCTCATCTTCCGACGGGACGAATTCCTCGATCGGTTTTTTGGAGGTATAGTGGAACATGGCGACGAAGAGGCCGAAGAACATGCCGTAAAGCAGGTACATCATGGCGCTCACGGCAGCGTATTGACCGTTATGGTCGTAGCGGGGCACGCGGTTCTTGGTCTGTTCGAAGCGTTTGTCTAACGGATCGATGCTGGAGAGAGAGTCATTGGTGTTCTGGACGATGCCCTGCACATACGGGGAGGAGGCTTTCGTCTCGTTCTGTTCGATGTAGCTGACCAGCGTCTCCATCAGGATTCTCTTCGCGTAGGGCGTGAAGTTGCCGAGTTGGTAGCTCTCCTTGTCGGATTCCGGCTTGCTGCGGAGTTTGCTGGTGTAATATTGCTGGAGGATGAGTGTGCCGCTGCTAATCTCGTCGCGCAGCCCTTGTTGCTCCTCAGCATTGGTCTGGCATCCATTTTGCTGGAGTGTCGCGGAGTCGGCTGTCACGGCATCTTTGCGGTCGTTCAGCATGGCCGCCACCTCCTCGCAATACGTGCTCAGTTCGGCACCCGTTAGCGTGTCTTTGGCGAGGTTCTGCTTGTATTTCTCGAGCGCAACGGCGTATTTTCTCTGCAGCCCGTCCTTCTCGATGAACGAGTAGTGTACCATGTCGTAGCCGAAGAGGAGCGCCGCGCCAATGAGGGAAATCACGATGCAGCTGAAGAAAGCCTTCGCGAACGAGAGCCGCTCTGTGTAGACCTCCTTGAACTCCTTCACGCCGATGTGCAACACGAGGATGAAGCCGACAATCATCGCCAGATCAAGTAGCTGCGATGATTGGTAATCGACTTTGCGGGCAAGCATCTTCAAAATCTCGATGCCGACCAGCATCAAGCCCGCGATAACACCCCATTTGAGGTGGATTCTCCAGAAATTCTTGTCTTCTAGCATGTCTATTGCCTATTGCCTATTGCCTATTGCCTATTGCCTGTTGCCTGTTGCCTGTTGCCTGTTGCCTGTTGCCTATTTCGGGCAGCAGAATTCGGTGAGGACGCTGCAGGTGGATTTCGGGTGGGCGAAACCGATCATGAGGCCTTCGGCACCTGGACGGGCGCACTTGTCGATGAGGCGGACTTGCTTCTCCTCCAGTTCGTGCAGGGCCTCGTTGGTGTCGGCCACGGCGAATGCGATGTGGTGGATGCCCTCGCCCTTGTTCTCGATGAACTTCGCGATGGTGCTCTCAGGGCAAGTGGGCTCCAGAAGTTCGATCTTGGTCTGACCAACCTTGAAGAAGGCGGTCTTCACCTTCTGGTCGGCGACCTCTTCGATGTTGTAGCATTTCATCCCGAGGATGTTCTCGTAATAGGGGATGGCTGTTTCCAGACTTTTCACGGCGATGCCGAGATGTTCGATGTGGGTGATGTTCATATTGTTAGGTTTAGGGTTTATAAGTTTAGAGTTTAGGGTTTAAGGGGCCCCACATTGCGGCTTCGCCTTATGTGGGGTTATTAGCACTTCGTGCGTTTTGTCCCTTCGGGACTGCTCAATGAATACTACTTACTTCTAACCTCATACTTCATACTTCATACTTCATACTTCTTACTTCATCCTTCTTCCTTCTTCCTTCTTCCTTCAATCCCGGTCGGGGGTGGCGTCGAGCCAGTCGGTTTTGTGTTTGATGAGTTTGATGATGAGGGCGATGACGGCGTAAACGAGGGTGGCGCCAAGGAAGAACCAGTTGTAGGCAGGGTCGTCGAGTTCGGGGCGTTCGAGGTGTTGCATGACAATCCGTTCGAAGAGTGCATAGTCGAGGACAGAGTAGGAGACGAGTACTGACATGAAGGTGGCGTATTCGCGGCGGATGAGCGTTTTCCACGAAAATTGCAGCATGCCGCCTTCGTAGAGGGACCATTTCGGGAGGAAAGCGGGAACTTTGGATGCCCATTCTTCGAATTCGTCGCCGTATTTGCCGCGCAGGAAGGCTTCCTCAGCCATCATGATGCGTTCGTAGTAGATCCAATAGACGAGGGAAACGATGATAAAAGCGAAGATATTCATCGTATAGACGAGAAGTCCGGCCCAGATGAGGTAGTTGGCGAGGTAGAGTGGGTGGCGCACCACGGAGTAGATGCCTTTGGTGTTGAGGTGGTCGGCGACCTGTTGGGCGGTGTTGCGGCCGGAGGTGCCTTTGGGCGTCGTGCAGACCGTGTAGGCGCGTAAGGCGAGGCCGGCGAAGACCAGCAGCAGGGATATGATGGCGCAGACGGTGTATGTAGGGTCGCCCCAGTAAGGGTGGACGCTGGCGTAGAGCCGCTCGTTGGTGAAGAACAGGATGGGCAGCGACAACGCGAAAATAAGCACGGGGATCTGTCCCCGGTACTTGAAGAGCTTCGCGCCCGTCGCCTCCATTGTTTGGATTAGAGCCATTTTATACGGTCATTTTTTTTCAGGCTGCAAAGGTACACAAATTACGAATACCGTGGACGAAAAAAGGATGACAAATGCCATCCTTTTTCATTAACCATTAAAATCTTTACATTATGATTACCCTCTGCGCTCTTTAATACGGGCTTTCTTACCCGTCAAATTACGGAGATAGTAAATTCTTGCTCTGCGGACGACGCCGCGTTTCACGACCTTGATGTCGGAAATCATGGGGGTGGTGAAGGGGAAAACTCTCTCGACGCCGATGCCGCCGGAGATTTTGCGCACGGTGAACGTCTTGTTCACGCCGCTGCCCTTGATTTGCAGCACCACGCCCTGGAACTGCTGGATACGCTCTTTGGAGCCCTCAACGATTCTGTAGGACACGTTGACGGTGTCACCAGCCTTGAATTTCGGGAACTCCTGGGTCGTGATGAAATTGTCCTCTACGTATTGAATCAACTCGTTTTTCATTGCCTTATCGTTTTATTCTTCTGATATTTACTGCTAAAATTTGAGGCTGCAAAAATACACTTTTTTTCGAAACCTACAATATGTCCGTGAATATTTTTCTGAATTATGCAATATGTTGTAAATAAGAGTGTTGTGCGATGAATGTAACAAAATAATGTTGAAACACGCGGACGGAGGTTCCCGTTTTTCGCGTCGCGTCGGATTTTTTCTCCGCAAAGCCTTGTCGGGGCGTTTGGCGACAAAAAAAAACAGCGGCTTTAGAAAAAACCGCTGTCCTTGTTTGGTGTTTCGGGCGGCAGGTCGGATTCGAACCGACGACCCACGGAACCACAATCCGGTACTCTAACCAACTGAGCTACAACCGCCATTTGGTGTCTCAAAATGACGCGGCAAAAATACACTTTTTTTTAACATGCGCAACCTTCCGAAGAAAAAATATTTCAGCTACACAAAAAAAACAAGAGAACGTCTACTCGACTACCGACATCTTCTTCACTTTCAACGGGCTGGATTAAGCCACCCATTATCGCGCTTTGGTGGAAGTGCTGTATGCGGGCACCCCGCCTGTCAGACGGATTCGGGGGATTTCATCACCTTGATAGCCTCTGTGCCTTTCCCGTATTCCGAGAATTTGATGCGTAAAAGGTTTTAGTGTACCTCACTCTCCCGATATTTCCGAGGGGTCATGTTGGTCTCCTTTTTGAAAAACTTGCAGAAAGAGGATGAAGTCGAGAAGTTGAGTCGTTCGGCAATTTCGCCGACAGGCATGTCGCTATACATCAAGAGAAGTTTGGCTTGCTGGATGATGCGACGATGAATCCAATCCTGCACCGTCATTCCGCTAATCTCCCGGATGGTGGCACCCAGATGGTTGGGCGTTAGGCACAGCCGGTCGGCATAAAATGCGACATTATGCTCCTTTTCGGCATATTGGTTGACTAAATTTGCGAAATGATGGAAGATGGTTTCCTTTCTCCCCGCGGTTTTATGATCATTCTCCTCATTATTCTTTTTGATGATGTTTTGAAGTTCGGACATCAGCGCGGTTTGCAGGAATCGGATAGATTTCAGAGAAAGAGGCTGGCGATTGAGGGTATGTCGTAGCAGTTGAAAGTATTCGCCCGTCAGCTTCCAATCGTCCTCCGATAGCTGAAAAACGGTGCACTCCTTGAAAATGACCTCGTCGGGCAGGTCGCGGAAAGAGAAAATCTGAAAGTCGAATTCCTCGTCCTTTTCTTCGATTTCCATGATAGAGTCGGTTGGAAAAACGAGCATTGTTCCGGCTGAAAGACGGTAGGGTTCCATATTGACAATCATTTTGGCGTTACCTGATATGATCCGTAGCACTCTTCCGTCCTCCACTCGGTAAGGCTGACTGTCAAGCATGAAGTTCTTGCCGAATTGCATGGCACTCATGACCATCAGCAGCTGGTTCCCGAGGTATTCTCCATGCTCTTTCCCTGCCATTCGGCCCATTTCCTTCAGCGTGAGTTCTTTTATCTTTTTTGTCATAATCGTTGTTTTGGAACATTTTTACAAGCCAAAGGATAACGTGATAAATGAAAAAAAATTGTTTATTTGCAAGCTGTTTGAGAGATTTGTAGAAAGTAATTATTATTAACGTATAAAACATAATAAGATTTTAATGTATAACTTATTAATACAAACAAGTTTATGAAAAGATTTTACATCATTGCAATGATGTGCCTTGTCTCCCTGATGGGTCTCAGACCCACGCTGCAGGCACAGTCAATCTGGAACGGCACCGCGGACATTTCGTGGTACGACGCAACCCAGACCTCCTTCGACATCTCCACGCCGGAACAACTGGCGGGTGTGGCGCAGCTGGTGAACTCGGGTACCTCCTTTAGTGGGATGTCGCTGAACTTGACGAACGACATCTGGCTGAACAGCACCGGGGATTCCACCAACAACTGGACACCCATCGGCGGTGCCGCTACTCCTACCGGAGAGTCAACATCATCCGGCAACAGTTTCAAAGGTGCTTTCAATGGCCACGGTTACCGGATTTACAACCTATATTGTGACAAGACAAACTATTTCCACGCCGGCCTGTTCGGGTGCGTGGAGAATCCTTGTACGATAGACTCCATCATTGTCGTCAACCCCACACTGAAGGCTTGCGGTATGATGGGAACCATCGCTGGTTTCTCACGTGGAAGTGGGCCGGTCTACATCCGTTATTGTCTGGTAATCAATGCGAACATTGTGGGTACACCGGCAGGTGCCCCCGGATCTCCTTCTGCCGGGCACAATAACAACGGTGGCATCGTGGGTGCCACTTACCCCAACAGTTCCTCTACGAACATTGAAAACTGCGGTGTGGCTGGACGGATGTCTGGCCGTTACATTGGCGGCATGGCCGGTAACGCCGAAAGAACTTATCTTACCAACTGTTATTTTGCAGGCGACCTTCTCCCGCTGAACTCCAACTTCGGTGGTATCACCACTCACGAAGGCACCCGCACTAACTGCTATTCCTACGTAAACCAACTTAACAGCCAGTCGCAAAGCTCAGCATCCTCCCACGGCACTTCTGTCTCGCAAGCGATGATGCGCTCTGCTGAGATGATTACCAATCTGGGCGACGCCTTCATGATGGACAACGGCATCAACAACGGCTATCCCATTCTCTCCTGTATGCGTGGCGTCTCTCCGGAAGTCGCTGAAATCTGCAATGGAGAGTCCGTAACGTTGACCGCCTTCGGTCCAGACTATGTTTCCTACAACTGGGGCGGAGGTAACAGTTCTGCAACATACCTCGTGTCCCCTTCCGCTACCACTACCTATACGGTTACCGCCACCAAGGCTACCGGTGGCGTCGATTATTTGTCCGCCACCATCACGGTACACCCGCAAGCGGATGTCACGGCCGAAGTGATGGCCGCATCCGACGGACAGATGCACGCCTCTGTCTCGCCCACGGTGGCGTCAGTGCCCTGCCTGAGCAGCGACAACGTCACGTTCACGGTGACTCCTGACGCCAACTGGCGCGTGAACAGGGTCACCCTCAACGGCGCCGAAGTCTATGGCGACATCTTCGGCGAAGGTACGGCCACCATCACCCTCAACCCTGGCGGCACACTCGGTGAGGTGAAAATCTACCTCACCAACACCTATACCATCACTACCACCATCCTCTCGGATATGGGTGATACGCTGGATAACAGTAGCTTGGTGACGCCTTACGGCAACAATGGGGTGAACACGGTGACGGCAGGCAGTGACGTGCAGTACGCTTTCCAGAGTAATGTCCAGTGGGGTTTCGTCTATGCTATCGTGGACGGTGTTCCGGTTTATGACAACACATACGACTTCTTGGATATTCACGCCGACCACACCATTGAGGTCGTCTACGAAGACGTGTGTGACATCACCACACTGCCGTATGTTCAGAATTTTGACGGTAATGACCACTACGGTTCCGGAGAGGCTGCTTATATCTATTGTTGGGATCGCTACACCAACAATTCCAATAGCCCGGTGTATTATAGCACAAGTAGTTCTGCCCACTCCCTGTCGGGTATGTTGAGGTTTGATGACGGCTCCAGCGTCACCAATATCGCCATCATGCCGAAGTTAGATGAAAGTATCAGCGTAAGCGATTTGCAGATTTCTTTCTGGGTGAAAAACACTTCGGCTAACTCAACGGCCATCCTTGAGCTCGGTGTGATGACCGACAAAACGGATCCTACCACTTTCGAGACTATCGATACAATTCATCCGCAGGTGGTTAATCAGTACAATTTCATGGAATATTCGTTTGCGAACTATACGGGCTATGGTCAGTATATTGCCTTCCGTGCCACCAACGGCAACGGTGGCAACAACCTCCGTTTGGATGACGTGACCCTTGACTATATCCCGGTGTGCCAGCATCCGACCGACCTTGTGGTGGATGGAACTACCTCCGAAGAGGCCACAATCCACTGGACGGAAGTCGGTTATGCTTCTGACTGGTATGTGGAATACGGTCTTGCCGGATTTGAGCCGGGAGAGGGTACGCTGGAGAATGCCTACGATACCACTTATATTATATATGGTCTTACCCCGAACACCGAATACGACGTGTACGTCTGGTCGAACTGCAGCGGTATGGAGAGTACCAGTATCAGCGCCTCCTTCCGCACTGAGTGTGGTCCGATTGCGGATCTGCCTTATTCTGAGGACTTTGAGACGGGTTTGTATAATTCCGGCGCACAAGAGAACTATGTCTTATGCTGGAGTCGTTACGCTTCCGATCCTTCTCACTATGTCTATGTTCCCAGCAACAACTATGCCCACAGCGGAACGCACTTCCTGGATTTCCACCACACCACCAACTGCTACAACATCGCCATTGCGCCTGAGTTGGATCAGAGTTTCGACATTACCCAGCTGATGGTGCACTTCTATGCTTGCAGAACCGGCTCTTCCGGCACGTTGGAGGTGGGTGTGATGACCGACAATGACGTGGATTCCACCTTCGTTCCGGTTGACACCATCGACCTGTCCGCCATGAACACCTACGCCTACGCCGAGAAGTACGTGAAGTTCGACAACTATCTGGGCGACGGCAAATTCATTGCCTTCCGCGTGTCGTATGCTTCCAGCTGCGGTTTCTACATCGACGATGTGACGATTGACTACGCGCCTTCCTGCTCGCCGGTGAGTAATCTGGAGGTCTCCGATATCACGGGCACTTCTGCCTTGGTCTCCTGGACTCCCGGCTTCTTCGGCACGGTCGATGACTACACGGTCGAGTATTCCGAAGCCGGCATGGAGAACTGGACGACGTTGGACAATATCACGGACAACCCCTACCTTTTGGGTAGCTTGGACTTCAGCACTGATTACGATTTGCGGGTGCGTCCGAACTGCGACGATTTCACCACCGGCGACTGGGTGACGACTTCTTTCCGCACCAAGTGTCTGGTGGGCGGCGATTTCTCCATCGGCGAGGGTACCGCCACCAACAGCTATCTGCCTTCATACAGCACGTACAACTATTCCTACACCCAGCAACTCTTCCTCGCTTCCGAAATCGGTTCGCCGAAGAGCCTCGAGTCGGTGACGTTCGAGAAGGTTGCCGGTAGTGTCAATCGTACATTGAAGATTTATTTGATGCACACTTCCGAGACTTCCGGCGCCGACTGGATTGACGCCTCTGCTGCGACGCTCGTGTTCGACTCTGCCCAGACGTTACAGAACGGGCTCAACACCTTCAACTTCTCCCAGCCGTTCCAGTACAATGGCACGGACAATCTGCTGTTGATTGTGACGGATATGACGGGAAGCTGGGCTTCGGGCAACACGTGGCGCACGCACACGGCCTCGTTCACGGCCTCTCGCTACATCTACCAGGATGCCAGCGCATACAGTACTTCCAGCATCCCTTCCAGTGGCAACGGCGGCTCCACCTCCGCTCGTAACAATGTCATCTTCGGTGCGGCTTGTGACAATTCCACCTGCGCAGCCCCGCACGTCGTTATCGCTGACATCACCAGCGACGGCGCGACGGTGAACTGGGTGCCCGGATATCAGGAGTCTGCCTGGGAGATGGAGTATCGTCCGCTCTCCGACACCGACTGGGTGAGCATGGGCACGGTCTATTCTATGTCGGAGGTGATTTCCGGCCTTATGCCCAACACCGCCTACAAGGTGCGTCTGCGTTCTGACTGCGGTAGCGAGTACAGCTACTGGGAAGAGGTTTCCTTCACCACGGCCTGCGGTGCGTTCACCATCACGGAGGCCACCCCGTGGACTGAAGACTTCGAGGGCTATACCAGCTCTGCGCTTGTTTGTTGGGAAACGCCTGTCACCTATACGACCGGCAGCAGCACTTTCCCGCAAGTTTATAGAAATTACAGCCAATCCGCCCATTCTGGCGGCAACACCATCGAGTTCAAAGGTAACACCAACATGTTGGTGATGCCCGAATTCACTAATGACATCCACGACTTGCGCATGTCCTTCTGGGCTACTAACTACGGTTCCAGTACCAGTGCGGTGGTCGGTGTGATTACGGATTTGGCTGACACCTCCACCTTCGAGATGGTGGGCGATGCCGGTACTCCCGGACCGCGCGGCACACAGGATGGTGTTTCTGGCAACGGTAACTTCATGGGACCCTTCGACTTTAATGGCGTGCAGGCCACTTCGGGCCGGATTGCCATCCTCTTCACTGGTCCTGGCTCTTCTGCTGGCTGGAACTTGGACGACTTCACGGTGGAAATCATCCCGTCGTGCGCCGCTCCCGCCCATACCTCTGTCACCGTTGACAACGTGAATGAGAACAGTGCGGAGATTTCCTTCACCGACGAGGATCCCAGCCACACCAGCTGGATCATCTACTACGGTGAGGCAGGTACGACCACGGACACTTGGAACTCCACGAATGTGAACTCCACCACGGGCAACATTCTTTCCGGTCTTAATGCCAACACTACCTACGGGGTTTATGTGAAGACGCTCTGCGGCGGTGTTGAAGGCGAGGACCAGACCACCACGGTGACATTCACCACGACCACGGTGCCGGCCACGCTGCCTTACACCACCGATTTTGAGGATGTCAATGACAACCCGCAATGGGTGCTTCTGAACGGCACGCAGACCAACCAATGGTACGTCGGTGCAACCACGGACAGCACCAGCAACGTGAACACCACGCTTGACGGTACCAATGGTTTGTACATATCCAACAATGGTGGTGCTTCCAATACTTATTCGGGTAGTGAGTCTCATGTGTATGCTTACAGAGATATCTTCGTTCCCGACGGCACCACCGAACTGCTCCTCTCCTTCGATTGGAAGGCACAGGGCGGTTTGTATAACTACGAGTTCTTGCGTGTCTATTGGTTGGATCCCAGCGTGGTGACCCTCTCCGCCGGCAGCAATCCGCCGAGTGTGAACGGAGTCAACTATGATGCTGCTGGTCAGCCTGGCAACTACGGTCCTTCTGCCAGCGAGCACTGGTTGTCACAGCAAAACACTTGGCAGCACAAGGAGATGCTGATCACCGCCGACCAGTTCACGGGCATGGGCAGTGGTGACAGAACCTACCGTTTGGTGTTCCATTGGAGAAACACGTACTACTCCAGCCAACCGCCGGCAGCTGTCGATAACATCGAGTTGCGCGCCATCACTTGCGCCACTCCGACGGCTCTCACTGTGAGCAATGTGGATCAAAACAGCGCCACCGTTTCTTGGACGGGCAATGCTGACTCCTACGCCGTGACCATCACTTCTGTGTATGGAACGGATTACCAGACCACCACGAATAACACACTGCAGTTGACGGGTCTTACCAGCAACTCTACTTACCAAGTGACGGTGAGAGGCTATTGCGGTGCGGATTCTTCCATGCTTTCGTCGGCGCTTACGTTCACTACGGCTTGCGGCGCCCTCACCATCGATGCCACCAATCCGTGGTTCGAGAACTTTGAAAGCTACACCAGTTCCGAGCTCGTGTGCTGGGCTACCCCGATCACCCATACGGCCAGCAATGGCAACGTCTATCCCAGAGCCTATCTGAACTACGGAGAGGCTGCCCATTCGGGAACCAATACGGTCGAGTTCAAGGGCGCCAATAACATGTTGGTGTTGCCGGAGTTTACCAATGACATCCATGACCTGCGCATGTCATTCTGGAGCACCCATTGGGGTGTGACGACCACTGTTGCCGTCGGTGTCGTTACGGATGTGAATGATCCGACCACGTTCGAGCTGTTGGGCGATGCCGGTATTCCTGGCAACCGCGGTTCGTCTGCTGGTGGCAATGGCAATTACATGGGACCGTTCGACTTCAACGGTGTGCAGGCTACATCCGGACGTATCGCCCTTCTCTTCACTGGCACGACGACCAGCGATGCTGGCTGGAACTTGGATGACTTCACCGTTTCGCTGATTCCGGCTTGTGCCGCTCCTGCCTACAATTCTGTCGTTGTCACGAATGTTACGGAGAACAGTGCGGAAGTCTCGTTTGTTGACAACAATACCGCCCATAACGCTTGGGCCATCTATTACGGTGCGGAGGGTACGCCCACAAGCACCTGGAATTCTGTGAATGTCACCTCCATGTCGGGCAACGTCATTTCCGGTCTCAACGCGAGCACCACTTACGGTGTGTATGTGGTCACGCTTTGTGGCGGCGTCCCTGGTGACGACCAGACGAACGTTGCGACCTTCACCACCGCTTGCGGCCCGATTTCCGTGGCTGTCGCACCGTGGACGACCGGTTTCGAAGGCACGGACGAGCAGATTCTCAACTGCTGGGTCTCCGCTTCCACCGGCTACCGCAACGGCCATACTTACCCGCATATTGAAGGTACTGCCAGCATTGCCCATGGCGGTTCAAGTGCATTGGAAGTGGCGTTCGGTGACATCGTGACCGCTCTGCCGCTCTTCGTGGAAGATCTCAGCCAGCTGCAGGTGAGCTTCTGGGCTTACAACAACCACTGGAGCTCCCAGAATGCTGTCTTGGAGTTGGGTTACATCACCAATCCTTACGATTCCTCCACGTTCGTCTCGCTGCAGTCTCTGACCGACCAGTCCTACACGCAGACGACGAGAACGTTCGCGGATCTCGCCGGCTTGAACCTGCCGACCACCACGCGCATTGCCTTCCGCTTCATCCGTCCGAACGGCACGTCCGACCTTACCTCATGGTATATTGACGATATCGAGGTGTCGTTGGCTGCACCCAGCACTTGCGACGTTCCCACGGGACTTGCCGTGAACAGCATTACGCAGACCTCCGCAGTCGCCACCTGGACGGCCGGCGGTTCCGAGACGGCATGGAATGTGCAGTACAAGGCCGCTTCCGCCACCAACTGGACTCCGGCAACGGTCAACGCCACGAGCTTCACGATGAGCGGCTTGACGCCCAACACCCCGTACCAGGTGCGTGTGCAGGCGGATTGCGGCAACGGCAGCACCAGTCTCTGGACTGAGGCAGCCACGTTCACCACGCTGCCGGACGACACGCCCGAGCCTTGCGACGTGCCCACGGGCCTGACGGTCAGTGCTGTGACAGACGAGAGCATTACCATCACCTGGGATGACAACACCAATGTTGACAGCTGGAACATCCAGTATAGCGCAGCAGGCGGCGCTCTGAACTCCACGACATCCAACACAAACAGCTACACCATAAATGGGCTGCAACCGGAGACCGCATACAGCGTCCAGGTACAGGCCAACTGCAGTAACGGCAATGTTAGTGAGTGGAGCTCTGCCGTGACAGGTACCACGACCACTGGTATCGACAGCTGGCTGGCCAACAGCGTGAGCCTCTACCCGAACCCCGCCAAGGAGTATGTGGACATCCGCGTTGACGGCGAACTCAACGTCAAGATGATGGAGGTTTACGATGTCTATGGTAAACTCATCAACACGGTCAACGTGATTGAGAATCCGACCCGCCTCAACGTTTCCGGCCTCGCCAACGGCATGTATTTCGTGCGCGTGACGACGGAAGAGGGCGTTGTGACGAAGACGTTTGTTAAGAAGTAAGGGGTTCCGCCGCCTGGCGGCTGCGGAATGACGCGGCTTAAGTCTCAACCCTAATACATGATCAAGGGGAATCCGGAAGGGTTCCCCTTTTTTGGCGTTTTTACCTTTTTTCTTGTCATATCTATAGAATGGGGATATGGTTTCTGTTTTTGTGGTTGTAAAGTTTTAAGAAACAGGTTGTTATGTAAATTTTCTTCAAAGTTGTCAACAGTTTGACGTTGACAAAAATAGTGTATTTTTGCGGTTGTGTTTTCTTATTATCCGAAAATTCAAAATAATCAACAATAATTATTCACAAAATTAAAAAAGTATGAAAAGATTATTACTATTGATGCTGACACTGTTGACGCTCGGCTTCGTGGCCGCGCCCGTGTCGGCGCAGAACACCTTGACGGTGGCCGACGGCACGGAGACGAATGCCTACGTGCCCGTTTATGGTTGGTATGCTGACGCCTACCAACGCTGTCAGATTATCTATCCGGAGAGTATGTTGACGGATATGCTTAACAATGCTATCACGGAGATTTCGTTCTATTTGACGGCTTCCCCTTCCTTGTCTTCCACGTATGAGGTCAAGATTGGGACTTGTACGGAAACGACCTTCTCCGGAAGTTTCTTAACTTCCCCGGCTTCCTCGGTTTATTCTGGCGGCCTGCCAGTGGTTAACGACATGATGACCATTGAGCTCGAGACCCCGTTTACCTACACAGGCGGCAATCTGCTTGTCGAATTCACCACGCTCTCTACGGGAAACTACCCGAACACCGCCTATTACGGCATTACATCCAGTGGATCTAGCGTAAGTGGCTATAACTATTCTGGCGTGAGCTCTGTTAGTCCTTCCGACCGCAACTTCCTCCCCAAGACCACCTTCAGCTACGGCACTCCTTCCCTTTGTGCGAAGCCCACGAACGTGACGGCCTCATCCATCACCACTTCCGGCGCCACCATTTCCTGGACGGGCGATGCCAATGCCTCATCCTACAACATTGAATACATGCCGTCTTCCAGTTCCGATTGGACAAATGCGTTGACGGCGACTTCCAGCACCAATACCGTTGATCTTTCCGGTTTGAACCCTTCTTCCTCCTATAAGGTGCGTGTGCAGACCGCTTGCAGCGACAACACTGAGACCAACTGGTCTGCAGTGTGCAGTTTCATGACCGCTTGCGATGCCATCTTGATTACGGAGACGACGCCTTGGTTCGAGGACTTTGAAGGTTACCAGGGCGGTGGCGAGCAACCGTTCCAGTGCTGGGCCACTCCCGTGACGGCTGCCGGCGGCGGTCCCTTCGTCTATTGCGGACACGCTCCTGCCTGCCACTCGGGTGCCAACTCTGCAGAACTCAAAGGCGCAAACCAGATGCTGGTGCTGCCGGAGTTTTCCAATGACATCCACGACCTGCGTCTCTCTTTCTGGGCCACGGCTGTGACTCCGTCCAACGGCACATTGGAGATTGGTGTGCTTCCAGACATGGACGATCTCAACTCCTTCGAGGTGCTCGGTCTTTCCGGCACGCCTTCTTCCCGCGATGGAGTCGGCAATTATATGGGACCTTTCGATTTCAACGGCATCCAGGCCTCTTCCGGTCGTATTGCCTTCCGCTATGTTAGTAGCGGCACCGGCAACTCCTGGAACCTCGATGACTTCACGGTTGAGCTCTCTCCCACCTGCACCTCTCCGGTGAAGACCAGCGTGACGGCCACCGGTATTGACGGCCATAACGCCACCATCTCTTTCGTGGATAATGACGACACCCATAATTCATGGACACTTTATTACAAGATGAACACGCAGACCGACAACGATTGGCAGTCGGTCACCTTGTACGACACATTCTACACCCTCACCGGCCTTGCACCCGAGACCACTTACAATGTGTATGTGGTGACGAACTGCAGCGGCACCCCGGGCACGGACGCCACCATCACCTATGACTTTACAACAGAAGTGGCTTGTCCCGCTCCCACCGCTGTGACGGCTTCCCCGGTTTACATCAACGATGCCACCATCACTTGGACCAGCACCGCCACCACGTTTAACATCGAATATGGCGAGACGGGCTTCAGCCAAGGTTCTGGCACCACTGAGACCGTTTATGACAACACCATCACGTTGACCTCCCTCAATGCGGAAACCTCATACACCGTTTACGTGCAGGCTGACTGCGGCACCGACGATGGCATGTCCCAGTGGTCTTCTGTCCAGTTCACCACGTTGCCGAGCTGTCCTGCCCCGACACAGGTCGCAGCCAACAACATCACCTCCAACTCCGCCGACATCGTTTGGACGGCTGGCTATCAAGAGGGTGAATGGGAGCTGCGCTATGGCCCTGAGAACTTCAACCCCGACACTAGCTCTGTGAGCGAGATTATCACGGGCACGGAACTTTTCCAAATGCAGAACCTGCCCGCCGACACCCGCTACGACATCTACGTGCGCGCCATCTGCTCCGGCACGGACACCAGCGCTTGGTCGAGCCGCCTCACCTTCAAGACCCAGTGCGAGGCCGCGACGCTGCCGCTCGTTGAGGACTTCGAAAGCGTCTCCGACTGGGGAACCCCCACCTGCTGGCAGAAGTTCGAGTCCCCCAGCATGTCGGGATGGGCTGCTGTGAGAAACGAGAACGCCTATTCTGGCAGCAAGTCCCTCCATGTTGAGGGTAACTACAACGCTACCAGCTACGGTTTCATGCGCCTGCCCAACCTCGACGTCGATGATATTTCCACCCTTCAGGTGAAACTGATGGCTCGCAAGAGTTCCGGCAGCCGCGAACTGATTGTGGGTATCATTCCGGAATTCTTCTCGGTTGACAGCATCTATGTCGCTGGCTCCTTCACCGACCTTACCAGCGATTACACGGAGAAGATCGTCTCCTTCGAGGACTTCCCCGGCACCACGGGCTACATCATCATCGGTACGCCTGCCGGTATTGGCAGCTCAACTGTCTTCAATGTGGACAATCTTACCGTTGAGGTTCGCCCCAACTGTATGTATCCCACCAATTTCGCCACCACGAATGTGGGCGAGAACTTTGTGACCCTTTCCTGGACGGAATTGGGAACAGCTGAGTCCTGGAACATTGAATACGGCCCGATGGGTTACACGCAAGGTAACGGTACCATCGAGTCATCTGACTCCACACACCATACGGTGGAGGGCCTGAGCGCTTCCACGGCATACGATTTCTACGTGCAGTCTGATTGCGGCTCACTCGGCAGCGAATGGGTGGGTCCGATCACCGTCGTGACCAGCCAACACATGTTTGGTGTCACGGGTATCGACACCATCTCCACCTGCGGCATGGCCCTCTATGATGATGGCGGTCCGAACGGAACCTACAGCATCAACTGTAACTACACTTTGGTGATCAACCCGGCTACTGAAGGCAGCGGTCTTTCTGTCACGGGTTCAGTGAACACTTATAATGCTTCCTCTTACTATGCCGGCGTGGTGACTATCTATGCGGGCCAAGGTACA
>Ga0265299_10001253_pt1 | contig 29616 bp, 46 predicted proteins | sample AusTroGonzalo_MG_4_FD_193485 | JGI IMG/M metagenome (GOLD analysis project Ga0265299, IMG submission 193485) | Bovine rumen microbial communities from tropical cattle in Woodstock, Queensland, Australia - Gonzalo_02 | ecosystem: Host-associated > Mammals > Digestive system > Stomach > Rumen ... | reverse complement strand
AGGGGGAAAAATAATCGGTTGGCAGTTTGGACAATCGGGCAAAATATATAAAACAAAAGCAGAAGCTGAAGCACAAGAAAGAGCCATTAGAGCAGCGGGGTGGAAAGGTGATGGGCAAGAAGATTGATAAAAGAACATATGAATTCTGCAAGTTTTTTGAAAAAGAATATGGTGTAACATTGATTGATGAAGAAACTGGCATCAAAATAACAGATTATGGAACAAGTTGCGATAACAACGGGTCTGAAACGGATTCGTGAAACATTATACGAGCCAACATTCTATAAGGTGATTCAAGGTGGTATGTCATCTAGTAAAACCTTCTCTATTATGATTTTACTTATTGGCTATGCTGAAAGTTATGCGAATTCGCTTATAACAGTAGCTGGCATGAGTTATAATCATCTTGCTACTGGTGCTATGCGTGATTTTAAAAAAATAATGCAAGGCACGAACCGTTGGGATGATTCTTGCTTTAACAAGTCTGCTAAAATATACACTTTCTTAAATGGAAGTCAGATAGAATTCTTGTCTTGTGATAATATGACTTCTCGTGGCCCTCGCCGTGATGTATTGTTTGTGAATGAGGCTAACGGCTTAGATTATGAAACATTCGACCAACTTGCAGGTCGTACTCGTGATTTTGTTATTATTGACTACAACCCAAGTGCTAAATTTTGGGCACATGAGGAACTTGTGGAAAAACAAAAAAACCGTACTAGCTTCATCACATTGACTTATATTGAAAATGAAGCACTATCTACACAAGAGCGTGAAAACATTGAAAGTCGTAAGCCAAAAGATGGTGAAGAACCTAGCAATTGGTGGATTGTATATGGTTTAGGACAGATTGGCAGTTTGGAAGGGAATGTATATAGTGGTTGGGAAGAAAGCGAAAAAATCGAAGGAAAATTAGTAAGATATGGTTTAGACTTTGGCTTTAGCAATGATGAAACAGCCATGGTAGCTATATATGAATTAGAGGACGGTAGAACTGGTATAAAAGAATTATTGTATAAAAAAGGTATATTAGGGTCTGAATATTCAAATATTCTAATGTCGCAAAATATCGACCCAAGTGTTTTGATAGTGGCTGATAGTGCTAGACCAGAGATAATTGCAGAAATTAAGCGAGCTGGTTTCCGAATAGTCGGAGCTGATAAAAATGCTGGCTCGGTTAAACGAGGTATTGACCGTGTTAGTCAAAGGCAAATTGTATATAATGGCAAAAATCTTAAACGAGAATACTTGTCTTATGCTTGGCGAAAAACTAGAGGTGGTAAGATTTTAGATGAGCCTCAAGATGGTAACGACCATTTATTGGATGCATTACGCTATGCAATAGATGATTTAAGCAAGAAACGCATTCAATTTTGATATGTTATAATAAAAATGTAACGACTTGCAGGGTCAGCTTACGATTAAGGCTTAGCTTCAAAGGCTAAGTCTTTTTATGATATAATTATAGTATGCCTGGGTAAGGTACTGTTAAGCTTGCGTCGTAGTATAACAAAAATCCTCCTTCAGGAGTTTCTTGTGGTATAATAAAGATAGTCCTCCTCTCAAAGAAAGGAGGTGGTCCTTATCTACGGGGGTGACTACGGTTACCCCCATTTTCCTGTGGAAAACTTTAAAAATAATTAAAAAAATATTTACATTTTTTAATACTTGTGTTAATATAATAATATAAACAAACGAAAGGATAAAAAAATGGAAAATATATTGCCTAATCCACTAAATATAACACAGATGGACGAGTTCTTTATGGAACTGGAATCTGAAGAAATAGAATTTTAATTAAGGAGAAAAAATGAAAACAAACATCAAAGATATAATCGGGCCAATATTGTTTGGAATTATGGTTGTAATTATATTCTCTATGGGTGCATAAGTTTTTTTGTGCTATAATTGAAGTATAATAACAAGGAGCAAAGAGCTATGTTACACTTCAACGGCTTAGAACCTATAGACTTCAAAGGTCATATGTGTGAGCCAAAACTAGATGTAGAAAAGAAACTGCGTCTATCACAAATTAAATTCGAAACAGAAGAACAAATCAGAGAAGCTGATGATATTTTAGCTTCTTGTTTCGATGAGAAGTTTGCTAAAGACTTCATAAAAGAAAAATTAAGTACAGATGACAAGGTTGTTTTAAGAACCTATTTATGTAACGGTGAAACTGGTTTGAACCGGTTGTCGAATGTTACCGAAGGCGCTATAGAAAAATATATCACTAGAGCGATGGAGGAAAGCCAGAATGACTAAAGAAATCATCTGCGTATATCAAGATTGCGTTATGTGTGGAGATAGAGGCAAAAAATTAAAACAATATATTGACACGAATGGGCTGAATGTCAGAAAGGTATCTTTTGCAAGCGATGAAGGCAAAGAACTTGTACATGAAGCTCTTTTTGAGCATAAAATTGGCACGATGCCGTTTTACACAGATGGAAAAAAGTTTGCTAGTTCAATACAAAAATTGGTTGAAAAACCAACGAAAAAGAAAGAAAGTAGGAAAAAATGAAAATATTAGATAGATTTAAAGATGCTGTTAGGAGGAAAAAGGCACGAGATTTTGCACAAGAACTCTCGAACCAGTTCTTCTTGAGCCCATTATGCTCTGATTATGAAAATATTTTTGCACAAGTTAGACCTCTTATAGATGAGATGAAATGTGTTATGCCTTATGGTGTAACTGATAGAGGAACAAAACTCCCTATAACTAGGACTCCAGAACTTGGTTGGTTGCAGAATCCGAATGATGATATGGGTTGGGCAGAATTCTCAGACTTGATGTTTGCTACATGGCTAACTGAAGATGAGTTAGATATTCATGTATGGCGAGATAAGAAAGATAACATTATTGGCTATACTATTATACCGCCAGAATGCCGTATATATCTTGGTTACGGTAGGTGGGAATGGCAAGTTATGACTACCGAAGGAATCGAAGTTTTAGATGAAAACCAAGTCATGCGACTCCGTTTTAGTCGTAGCCCTCGCAATATTCAAAGAGGTGTATCACCGGCTTCATCGGTTAGAGTATGGGCACAAATCGACGACCTTATTGCACAATACCAAAGAGCTTATTTTGAGAATGGTGCAATACCTGCAACTATCACCTTTATTACGGCTAGCACTTTTGATAAGTTTGATAAAACTAGAAATGAGTTAGAACACAAATTAAAGGGTGCTCATAACAAAAATAAAACTATATATGCTTGGAGGCAGTTTGATAATGATACTGGCAATAGTATAGACCAGATAGAAGTTAAAACTATCCAAGGCAATAACTCAACACTTGCTATAAAAGAAATCGTTGATATTGTCAATGATAGGTTGAACAAGTCAGTTGGTGTTTCTAACTTTATTCTTGGCGATGATTCAAGTGCAAAATATGATAATGCAGAATTAAGTGACCACCAATTTACAAAACGGCGAGTCTATCCTGCTCTTATGAGCTTTTGGAATCAGTTTCAACATGAGCTAGAAAGATTAAACGGTGGTTTGAATTATGCGATTAGCTTTGACCTCGAAATACCAGAATTAACAGAGAGGACAAAAGCCAAAGCCGAAATTGCAAGGATAAGGTCTGAAGCTCTTGTGAATCTTATAAGTGCTGGTGCTAGTGGTAGCAGTGCAGTAGATGCTCTAGGTTTGCCAGATTGTTGGAAAGGTGCTGCGAATGATATATATACCAAAGGTTTGCTTGGTGAATTAAACTCGCCTATTGCAATTGATTATGAAAAGCCAAAAGCAGTAGAAGCAACTGTTGATGAGGTGAAACCTTGCCCAAAAGTATCTGAGGCAGATGTGATTCATGGGCATAATTGCACCTGCCACAAAGATAAACTTCCACCAATGTCTAGCGAAGAAAAACAATTATATGATGTTTTAGTAGAGTTAGCTGATAGTATATTCGAACAAGCTGAATATAATATTGATGAAGTCATCGACAAAATGATTGATATTTTGAATGATGATGCTTTAGCTGGTGAAAAGAGTGGTGCAGAAGCGTTGTCGCTTTTAGCAGAAGAGGATGTTGCTAGTGAGATATTAAAAACTATATCGAATGGCGAATATTATGTATCAGAAGCGTTAAGCCAAAGAATATCGACTCGTGCTAGACAACTTGCTACTGGCTATGCAGATTATGCCGAAGATATTGTTAAAGAAACGCTAGCTGGTAGTGAATCATTAACTGCTAACGAAATTAAAGAGCGATTGGCTGAAGTTATGCCAAGAGAACGAGCTGAACTTATAGCAAGAAATGAAACGCTATATGCAATTCGTAGTGGAAGATTAGAACAAGATGAGGCTTTAGCTGAAAAATATGGGTTGCATGTAAGATTAGTCTGGAGAACATCCAACGATAAAGATGTTTGCCCGATATGTGCTGCGATGGAAGGTAAGACCGTTGATTTAGGTAAAGCCTTTACCGATACCGTAGAATTAGATGATGGCGAAATTGCTAGATGGGAACATTCTAGTTGGAATGATGGTGGCAAAATACCAGATGCCCATGTCAATTGTAGATGTTACTTTGATGAGGAGTTGATATAATGGGTGCAATTAAAATACGATGTCCAAAATGTGGTTGGATTTTAGGGGATACAGATAAAAGCGTGGATTGTGTTTTGAATTGCCCAAAATGTAACGCAGTTAAAATTAAAATGAGGGTTGCAACTTTTGCACAATATAATGATTTATTAAGAAAGGAGAAAAAGAATGACTAACCCTAACAATGCAGTAGGTACAAATGGTGCATTCGGTGGTAGAACATCCGTGAATGCCTTTAACGATGGACTCGCTGCTTATAGTGCCGGTATTTTGAGTGGTTGGGCTTGTGAGTCTGATTCTGGACTAACAGTAGTTTTAGGTGGAGATGGCAATACTCGTGATGTAGCTATTGCTGAAGATAATGCTGGCAATAAGACTACTATTAACAATATCAGTGGCTCGCCTATCTCTGTAACGGTAGGAAACGCACCTAACAGTAACTCACGAATAGATTCTATTGTAGCTTATGTAGATAACCCACCAACTGGTGTCAATAATGTTACTGATAACTATGGGGCTTGTGGTCTTATTGTAGTATCTGGAACTGTGGCTTCTACCCCAGTAGCACCTAACGAATCTACAATTAGAACTGCTATAACAAGCGATGGTGGAAGTGGTACAACTGCTTATTATGTAGTTTTAGCGAATGTCACAATACCAAGTGGCACAACAGATTTAACTTCTAGCAATATAAAAGCCGGAGATATATCTGGATTATTAAAAAATTCATTCTCATTAACTGAGATTAACACTGGAACAAAATGGATTGACGGCAAAGATATCTTTAAAATAACTCTTCAAAACACTCTATCTGGTTCTGTCAATGAAGTCGATGTATCAGCTTTGAACATAGACTTGCTCATTGATTGGAAAAACACTATTGTTGCTTCTTCTGGACAAACTGTGGCTGGTGTTAGAGTTGGTGGTAGCGGTAGCCAAGATTTTCTTGCTGCATGGGGATATCTTATGCAAGCAGTACAATATACACCTTCTACAAATAAAATAAAATTCGAGTTTGGTGGCAATTTTACTGAAAGTAAAACAGTGTATAGCACATTGTATTATACAAAAACTATCTAGTTTGATATAATCAAATCATAATTAACGAAAGGAAAATATGTCAAAAGGTAAAATAATCACCTATGCAACAGCCCTAGTAGCAATTGTAGTTGCGACTATTTTAGGTGTTACTTTAAACATACACATTAACGAAACAGAAAATGGAACCAATATTGAAGCAATAATACAATATGCAGAAGAAGAAGTACCTGCTGTTATTGAAGAAAGTGGTCAAGGTGCTATAATTACCGATGAGATACCAACCGTAGAAGCTGTTGATTCAAATGGCCCAGTTACTGAGGTGAATAATACTGAATGCCCAGAGGGCGAAGAATGTGGTCGTGGTGCAAATGTTCCTACATTAGATATATCAAGCCCACAAGCGTTTGCAAACCAAACACTAGGGGTTTGCCTAGATGTCGATGGCTATTATGGAGCACAATGCTGGGATAGTATGGCGGCATTTTTCATTAACTACACTGGTCATACACTTTACACTTGTGGAACTGGTGCTGCTAAAGGCACTATTGCTGATGGGTGTTGGCAACAAAATGCTGGCAATGAATTTACTATGATTTGGAATCCTGCCGAGATTCAAGCTGGCGATATTGCTGTATATTCTACTGGTGAATGGGGTCATATCGGGATGGCTATGGGAGAATATAATAACGGCTATTTTACTTTGCTAGGTCAAAATCAAGGTGGTGCTTGGTGTCCTAACGGTGGTGCTGCCGGCAATATCATCAATCTTTCTACTCGTGATTTTATTGGTGCTTTTAGACCAAATATCTACATTAAACCAGAACCTGTACCAGAGCCAGAACCAGTTATTGATGAATGTCAATTGCGTGAAGTAGTTAAAGGAGATACACTTGGTAAAATAATGCAAGAATGCCGTGGAGAAGTTGAATGGGGTGCTGCAATGAATGATTATGCACAACATTGGTATTCTTTAACTTTTAAGAGATTTTTAACAGTTTATGATGGATGGGCATCAAGCACTGGGTACGGCTTGTTTGCAGGAGATACGATAGAATATCGTGCCGATTAGTTTTGCTCTTTTAGCACCTTATGCACTTTTCCTCTTTATGATATCTACACACCAAATAATTTCACCCTAAAATAAAAACCATACTTATTTCGCTGTTGTCTTAACTACCGACCAAAGGAAAGAGCTAGGTCGGTAGTATTTATTTTGAATGTATGGTATAATATAATTACACCTAAATAAATTAACATTACCTCCACTATTCGTATAAAATCCCTCTTACAAACTGCGAGGGGGATTTTTTTGAATTTTGAGAAAATGTGCTATAATGAGGTTATGAAGTTCTACGACGCACAAGTGCTTAAAGACGCTAAAAGCTCGGAAGAGCGTCGATTTCGGAATATACTTGCTAACTCAGGACAAATAATGGAATCGGGGGAAGTTCGTGATTTAGCGAACTTATATGTCATGGGTAGGGATGGCAAATTATTTTCGATTAAAGCACTAAACACTAACCCAGATAAACAAACCGAGGAATATACAGTTAAAGCACAAGCCGACCATGGCACAATAGTAGAAGGCGAATTAGTCGATACTATTGAAAAACAATTCGGCTCTTGTAAGGTTTGGCTTGAAAGCGATGGCTTGCATGCTAGAATGTATTTTGCAAATGATGATAAACTAGCAGACCATGCTTGGGCGATATCAGAAGATGCTAGCTATTCTACTGGCATTGATTGGTTTCCAGATGGTTATTATGGAGTAGGACAAGAGATTGATGAGCCTATCGGTATATTACGGGAGATATCGATGGTATTGACCGGCAACGACCCCCGTGCTAAAACTATTGACCATAATGATGCAGAAACAACTAGGGCTATGGGTAGCGAGGTTGTGAAAGCTGAAGATGGTAAAGAAAACTCTAACGAAGGAGAAGAAATGAGCAAATCTAAAGATGAACTCACTCCCGATGAGAACAAAGTGATGAAGCAAAAACTTGCTGAAGAGCTTGTTGGCAAAGTCGCTGAAGTCGTGGATGAATTCACTACTGGTGCTCCTGAATCTGAAACCGAACCTACAGCTCGTGAAAATAAAGATGAGGTGAAGGAAGAGGAAGAAACCAAGGACACCGAAGAAGCTACAGAAGCTCCTGCTGAAACTCCGGCTGAAAAACCAGTCGAAACTGAAAGCAAAGATACTGTAGTACATAATATTAACATATTTACGAGGGACAAAGTTGTGAAAAACGAAACTCCAGTTGTGTCTAAAGACACTAAAGCAGAGGCTAAGACTCTCCGTGCGAATGCTATTCGTGACGCTTTGAAAGCCTCAAACTTCAAATTCGATTCAAAATTCGAATCGGTTTTTGAAAATAAAACCAAAGATGCCATTACTGGTCTAGGTACTCCACTTAACATCACCAATATGTTTAGTGAGATGATGGAACACAATGATGGTATTTTAAGCTACATCTTCCACATTGGTGGCACCAATGGTCGTGGTATTCGTAACAATGCCTTGGCTGGTACTGCTGATTATGGTAACGAAGCACAAGGTCATAAGAAAGGTGATACCAAAGTTGATGAAACTATCACCAACACTATTCGTGTAGCTTATGACAAGATGATTTACAAGAAACTTTCTATCGATGCAATGGAAATCTATGAAAATCCTGAATTGTTAGAATTTCGTTCTCGTGAGTTGCTTGACCAAATCTTGCTTTCGATTGAAAGAGCAATCTTTATTGGTGATGGCCGTTCTACTGGTACTCCTGACCTTAGAATGTTTGATTCTAGCACCAATACTGGTCTATTCCCAATCAACGCTGACTGTGCCGCTGTCAGTGGCTACGGTTCGTTAGTGGCTTCTACTTATGAAGTGAATGCTGGCGACAACCTATATGATGGTGTTGTCGGTGCTCGCCAATGGATTCGTTCTGAAGGTGAGCAAATCTTGGTCGTTAAGCCAAGTGTATTAACTGCTGCCTTCCAAGCTAAGGTTGGCAACCGTTACCTCATTGAGCCGGGTGCTTCTGCAGAAGATATCTTCCGTGTAGCTCGTGTATTTAGCCCAATGTGGATGGAATATGATACGACCAATGATGCGTATCTTTTAGTCCGCAATGGTTACACCACCACTGGTGAGAGGAATCCTCGTGTATATCCGTTCTTTGATGTTTCTAACAACGAGAACATTCTTTTGAACGAAATGCCAATTGCTGGTACTTTGACCAAATACAAATCTGCTGCTGCTATTAAGGGCTTAGGCTCTGTTAGTGCTTAACTAGGAGAATAAAATGGAGTTAGCCGACTATAATCTATATACTGGACAGAATCTATGTTACTCAGATGAACAATGGAGTATCGTTACAAATATAGCTGAAACTCGGCTAGCTTCACTCCTATGTCTTGAAATATTCCCAGAGCTAACTACAGATAACGAAGATTTAGCACTGTTGCTAGCAAACTTTATCTGTGCTACTCTGAAGTTTCAAGGTGCTCCTGACATAATTAACTCAAAAAGTGTCAGGAACTTTACGATTAACTTTAACAATAGTGCCACCAACGCTTTTGAGCAAATCTACCACCAATACCGTGATATTATAGAGAAGTATAATAACTGTGGTAACGGAACTGGTATTAAAGTAGAAAGAAGTGCGTATCACTGTTGTGGGGATTACAACAATGGATACCTCAATTTTTGAAGCATTCCCAAATGCCATAATTCGTGGAGTTTGGCAAATTGGTACTTGTAAGCATGGAACACTAATAGGGAATCAGTTTAGTAGTCTTGCGACTATAGATGTTATTGTAGATGAAGGTTATAATTCGAATATCGAAACTACACCCGAAACAATAAACTCTGATTTACTTATATACGCTAAACCGTGTCAAATGCCAAAAGAGGTGAATGACTTGTTTATGACAAGCCAAGTTGTGATACCACTTGTAGCGAATTATATGCTATATAATAGTGCTACGGATACCTACTTTATGATTGTGGATGCTGGCGTTGGTAAGAATCAACATACTGGCAATATAGAACACTTAGAATTAAAAGTTAGACCTACGGAGATAGCTGATGTCTAGCACTGTTACCACAACTTTAAAATGGGACAATGCTAAAATATCACTCATGAATAAAAATGCCGTTAAAGGGCTTTTTAAAATGGGTTTTGATATAGCGAATCAAGCTCGTAGAAACGCACCATATTTAACTGGTGCTTTAAGAAACACTATCAGAGTGAGCGAAACCAAAGAAGTGAATACTCTGGAAGTGATAGCTGGTGGAACTTATGCTGGTTATAAGGTTGATTATGCAATGATAAGGGAAAAAGGACCCAACCGTGACCCAAATACTGTGCATTATATGGAAAATGCAGCGAACTTGGTCATGAGTGGGAACTATATGCAAAAATATTTTGGAGATATACTATAATGATTACTCTAGCAATTCTAAAACAAATGGTAGATGACAATGTCGCTGACCTAGTTATTGATAAGAATTGTTTTTGGGAACAAGCACCATTACAAGCTGATGGAAAGCCTGCAAGTGGTGTTTGGCTAGTTACTAGAGGTGGGAATGCTATGAATTCTCCAAAAGGACTTAACTTGCATTCAACGGTTGATTTCTATGTTGCTTTAGCAAATAAACCAAAAACTGAAGCTGTACATCAAGCCATATTAAACTGGATTTTAGCAAACCCTTGTATATGCGAATTGGTCGGAAGCGTCGGTGGTGCTAACTACTCGTTCTCTAACATAAGGATTAGACCAACAACTACTCCTCAAAATGTTATGATTACAAGCAATAATTTAGTCGTAAAGATTGCCAGTGCAGAACTGGTTTATGATATTAACTTAAAATGAAAGGCAAAAAATGATTCAGAATATCACACAATTACGCCGAGTAGTATTTCGGAAGTGGGATGCTGGAACTAGCTCATGGGATGTCTTTACTCTTGAGGCTGATGACTTGGGACAAGATACCGTGATGACTTTGAATGTAGCACCTCGCAAAAGAACTCGTGCTTCTAGCCTAGGTTCAACCGAATCTACTATCGCCGGTACTTTTGATAGTTTTTCTGGCTCTATTACCTTCTTGATGGATACCTTTAAGAATCTAGGGCAAGCAATTCAAAAGTGGAATGCAGCTACCTATGCTGGTGCTGATGCAACTGCTGGCAATATCATCTGGGATGGTACTGATATCTGTACCGAGGGTGAATACATGTCAGTTGTAGCTCAAGGCTTATGCGATGATGGCTCAAGTGCTGATGTAGAATTAACTCGGTGTGCTCCGAGCGTTGATGATGATATCGAAATTGGTACTGGTGATACTCCAACTATTACCTTAAACCTACACCCTATCATTTACAATGCTTCTTTACATGCTTCTGATGGTTACCCACAATATTCTGCTCGGCTTGGTGATTATGATTTAACTACCAAGAAACGCTTGAATGTTACTACTGGTAACTATGATACAGTAAGCCCGTCCGCCTAGGAGTAAGAATAAGATGCCCGAACTCACGCTACAAAATGTTAAAGCAAAAGTACGAGAGCATAGGGCATCTGACTTCTTAACTAAAGAGCAAGTAGAAGAAGTTAGAAAATCGAACTTTAAAGGTATTAAAAGAACAAAATTCGACAAAGTTGATGCCTATATTGCAGAGATTATAGCACGATTCGGATATGAAACATATAGAGCATGGAAAGCTGGTGATATAAATGAAAAAACAATGGTTAGATATATCGAAGCAGAGCGTGCTAGAGAGGCTCAAAACCGTGTTAGAATTGAAAGTATAATTACTGCCTGTCATGCACACAAAGGGCTCAAAACGGCAATTAAAATGCTTAAAACGGAAGAAAAACTAGCGAAAGGAGAAAAATAATGGCAACTCAAATTGGTGAAGCTGTGATTAAACTCACTTTTGATGGTAAAAGTGTAAAAGCTAGTTTGAACGATGTTTCTAGTGAAGTTGAAAAAGCTGGAACTACTTCTGGTAAAAAATGGGGTGGAACATGGGCTGTGGCTGCCGGTAACATAATTGCTAAAGGATTTACTAAAGTTGCTGGTATGGTTAGCAATACAATGGACAAAGCAATTGGCAGATTAGATACATTAACTAACTTCCCTAAAGTTATGACAGCTTTAGGATATTCAGCGAGTGAAGCTGACAAATCTATTTCAACGATGGCTGATTCGTTAGATGGTTTGCCAACTTCACTTGATGCAATGTCTGCAGATGTACAAAAGTTAGCTGCCACTATGGGCAATTTAGCTGAAGGTGAAGTGAATGCTACAAGCGTAGGATTAGCATTAAACGATATGTTCTTAGCTGGTGGTAAAGGGACAGAAGTGGCTTCAAGAGCTATGGAACAATACAACCAGATGTTGGCTCAAGGAAAAGTAGATATGCAGAGCTGGCGTAGTCTAGTGAATGCTGCACCCGGTCAAATTGACCAACTATCTAAAACATTATTGGGTGCTACTGCCAACCAAGCTGACTTATATAAAGCTATGCAAGAAGGAACGGTTACTTTTGATGATTTTAACTCGGCAATTGTAAGATTAGATAAAGAAGGTGGCCAAGGTTTTGCTTCATTATATGACCAAGCCGTATCTGCAACTGGTGGTATTGCTACACAACTTGAAAATGTTACCAATACGATGAATAAAATTGTAGCTGCTGCTTTAGAAGGCAATACAGAAGATATTGGAAAATACACCGAACAATTAGCAGAAAGAATATCAGCAGTTGCACCAACATTGATTCAAGGCTTTTCTACGGCTTTTGTTGCGTTATTACAAGCTCTTCCTGGTATTATTACGCAATTATTACCTTCTATAATGTCTGGAATTAACACTGTATTACAAGGGACATTACAACAATTACCTTCAATTATAAAAGCTATTACTGCTGCGTTGCCACAAGTTATTTTAGGAATTGTATCATTCTTAACTGACCCCTCTAACATTGGTTTGATTATTGAATCGGCAGTAGCATTATTTATGGGAATTGTGCAAGCTGTACCACAGATTTTAGGTGGATTATTACAAGCATTCGGAAACCTAGTTGGCAATATGTGGGATTGGATTACAAATCGCTTTAAAGAGTTTGCTGCGAATTTTGGTAAGTTTGTTGGTGATATATTTAAGGGTGCTGTGAATGGAGTCTTAACATTTATTGAAAACTTTATTAACGCACCTATCGACCTATTAAACGGCTTTATTGGACTTATTAACGATGCTTTTGGTTGGATTGGAGTGAATCTAGGTAAAATAGATAGAATTAGATTACCACGGCTTGCTCAAGGTGGTGTTGTAGATAACACAACAATTGCGATGATAGGCGAACAAGGGCAAGAAGCAGTATTACCTCTTGAAAACAATACCGATAACTGGGCTGGAACACTTGCGACAATTTTAACTGATAAAATGAATGAAAACGGAGATGGTGGTGGCAGGACTATCAATGTGTATATGACTAACGAGATTAACAATAAACTAGATGCCGAGGAGATTGGTAGGACTATGATTCAAAGTATAAGGAGGTTTGCATGAATTTAGACCAAATATCACCAAAATGCTTTATTATGTCATTGTTTATTCGAGATGATGGCGAAAGGTTTTTGCTCGGCTCTGGGGCTTATGAATTTAACAAGAAGCAATTACATTTTAGTGCGAATAGCTATCAAAATGACCTCGTAGAAGTTCAAGGCAATGATGGAATTATGTTAGCTGGACAAGTCCGTAGAGGCTCTACACAATCTTTTGATGGCTATATTGGCGATGTTAGTGTTAGTAAAGATGATATCGAAAACTATCGCCGTGCTTTCTTTATGTTCTTTAGAAAAAATTACTATTATAAAGTCGTATATATTTTGCCAGATGGTAGTGCGATTCAAAGACAGCGTGGATTTATTGTTGATGCACCTGAAGTAAAAGAATTATGGCAAATCTACCCCGAATATCATATTGGAATGAATTTTGAAGATATTAACTATTATGAATATGCTGAAGATTCTAGTGGTGATGAGATTTATGGTAAGTCGGCTACTATATCTTTGTCTATTGGTGCTAGAGATGGTGGTGTGATATGGGATTTAGGATATGGAGCAGTTTGGGATGGATACGGTTTAACTTGGCAAGCTACAACTGGTAGTAGCTATACTACTGTGTCGGTAGCTTCTATTGACAATCTCTATCCGATATGGGAAGTTACTGGACCTGCAACGAATCCTGAACTATCTGATTTAACTACCAATACTACACTTTATTATAGTGGGAATGTGGCTAGTGGGCAAACTTTAGTTATTGATATGAATAATAAAACTGCATTGTTAAACGGCTCTAGTGTTATTAAAAATGTGAGTGGTGATTGGGTATATCTAACTCCCGGCAATAATAGAATAAGTTATACTACTGACAATAATGACGCAGTTAGCTCGGAAGTTAAGTGGCAAGAGGTAGTAGGATGATAGAAGTTCCTACTTATGAAGTAAAATTATATTCTAACGGTGTCTTAGTTGGTGATTGCCGAAGATTAGCTGAAAATCTAACTTATACTAGGAGAAGGACTAAACTTGGTGCAGATTCTATCGACTTTACAATCAACGATGTATTGTTTAACGAATGGTGCAAGGCTCGTGGTTGGACAATAAACGAGCTTTTAAAGCCACTAGCAACGGAATGTAGGCTAGTTAGGAATGGAATCGATATAGTTGGTGGTTTTCTCGCTACAATGCCCTCATACAGCCCGCAAAACGCTTCTGCTAGCTTGTCTTTGCATTTTGATGGTTTCTTAAACTTGCTTGCTGGTGTATATATAAGAGATACTGATACAAACCTACCACTTGGAACTGTAACTGGAGGGGCAGGTGCATTAGTTTCTTCGATGATTTCACTAGCTAACGATATTTCAGATGATGCTGGTAAAAATTATGATTTTGTAGCGAATGATATAGATACTCTACCTTCTATTACTCACACTTTTGACAATTATAAGACAATTAAAGACTGGATTGTAGAAAGATGTGACAATATTACTGGTGCTGGGCCTTTTGATGTTTATTTCTATGCTGATAAGTCTTATGATGTTAAAAGTGATAAGAATTTTGGTGATGTGATTAGTGATTGGGTTGCACAATACCCTACAATGTTAAACAGCACTTCTATTACTTCTATCAGTGCTAGCGAGGTCGGGGGATTTTGTAGTGCTATTTTGGGTATTGGTGCAGGTGAAGTATCTGCTACTGCATTAGAAAATACTGCTATTAACGATTTTATTTTAAACCAAGAAAAAGTTTCAGAATATGGATATTTCGAAACATTATATCAAGATAGTAGTATTAGCACCCCAAGTGTTTTAGCTCGCAATATGAACACCAAATTAGATGTTGAATCAAACCCTATATGGCAACCTCAAATTACACTTCATGGCAAACAAGTTTCTCCTAAACCAACTGGAACGAATAAGATATGGATTGGCGATACTATTACAATTAAAAATGATGTAGATTTAACTGGAATGACTAACGGAAAGTTTAGGGTTGATGAGTTAAGCGTGAATATTAGTGCAGGTGGTGATGAAGTTATTACACCAACATTGGAGAGGGTAGATGAATAATGGTGAGCGTGAGTTTAACGAATCTTTAGTTAGTGTAGAAAAAGAACTCACAGCTCTTAAAACTGCACATATTCATCCACTTGGCTCTATTAACTTTTACACCAAAACTGAAACGATAGAAGTAACATTAGAAGACCTTTACGGAACTTATTATAAAGACTTTTGGGTAGATGTTACTATTCAAATGCCAAGTGTTAAACCACCAATAGTACAAGTTGGTTGGGATGTGCCTGCTGGTTTTGGTTATATGGACTTATATGAATATTCGATTAACGCTACTTATACGGTATGGTCTTATAGACTATCGCTTATGTCGCCAACTCAAAGCTCTGCTAGCTTCCCAGTTACTGCTGTTTCTGCTATGCCAATAGAATCGATAAGTTATAGGAGTTCATGATGAAAATAGCAGATGAATTATGGGAAAAAATAAACTATATTGGCAGAGAGATTAAAAACTTAAAAACTGCCAGATTTAAAACATCCACAATGATTAGCACTATGACGGTCAATAATTCGATTACACTGCCTTTAAAACTTTTTGGGAATCCCGGTGCATATTACGAAATAATTAGCTCTAAAAGGGCTGTCATAACGCTTACAACGGCTGATAACACCAATATGATTAGTTCATTATACCTTGACGGAATAACGCCTTCTACGACCAATAATCGCTATATATTCGTAAAAAGATTAAACAGTAGTAGTGGGCAATCTCGGTTTGCAATATATGTCTATTCGCAAAATACTGATGATTATAACACGCTATCTGGTGGTGGTAGTGTGAATGTGAGTTATAATATACAAGGAGTCGGAAGTAGTCGCTTCTCGATGTCTATAAGTTATGAGGATTTTGACCCATGGTCATAGCAGAAGAATTGTGGAACAAGTTAAAAAGTTTTAAGCGTGAGATTTTGAATTTAAAACAATCTAAAAAAGTCAGTACGGTTTGCAAGTATTACACTTATAATGTTAGTGGAGATACTTTACATTATTCATGGCTTATTACTTATAAAACAGGAAGCCAACCTATTATTACAGAAGTTTATTCTTATTATAATACTTCTTTGAGCGTTCCAAGTAGCAACCAACAATACATATTTTCTTTCAACCAAGCGTCGGCAGAATTAACAGTAGTTTCTACTCGTGAGATACAAAGCGTGGTAGGATTATAAAAATATGTTATAATATAACTGGCTGTCCGCACTTTTTTTGGAAGCCACCCCCAAACCATTACTTTCGTTTGTTTAGGTTTGGGGGTTTCTTTTGTTTGTGATATAATAATATTAAGGCTTTGCCATTGGCAATGCAGCAACTCCAACAACTACCCGAGGATTGTTGGTACTTCTGTATTCGGGAATAAAGTGCCTTATAAGCCCACCAAAAGGCACTTTTTTTATTTACTTTTTTTGTGAGGTGTATTATAATTAAAATAAGCAGTGTATTATATTCCCATTGACACTGCGACAATTAGGTGCTATACTGGAGGTAGGAATATAATACACTACCCCCAGTAACACTGGGGGATTCTTATACCAAAATAAAAATGGGAAGGAGGTACAAAATGGATAGAGATTTTAAAGGTGTATGGATACCAAAAGAGATTTGGTTAGATACACGATTAAACGCTCTTGACAAAATAATTTTAGTAGAGATAAACAGTTTAGACGGCGAAGAAGGATGTTTCGCTAGCAACGAATATTTGGCAGATTTTTGCCAATGTAGTGGTGCAAAAGTATCAAAATCTATATCACTACTTATAAAATTAGGTTATATAAAAGTATTAAAATTTGATGGTCGTAAAAGATTCTTAAAAACCTGCCTTATAAAAAATACAAGCCATATAAAAAATACTACTGAGCCTAGTAAAAATTACAAGGCAGACAAGGAAAAAATACAAGATAATAATATATATAATAATATAGATAATAATACTATATCTAAAGATATAGAGAAAACTCTGGAAAAATATGGGAATGAAGATATTAACTTATTATTTGATGAATGGGAAAAATATTGTGGGTTTAAAATAGATTCAAAAATAAAATTAAACCGATATGCTTGTCAAAGACTTATTAAAAGTAAAGGATTCGAAAATGTTAAAAAAGCCATACCTTTTGTAGCACAATCACAAGAAGACCAATTCGCACCAAGTATTAACAATTTCATAGATTTAGCTGAAAAATGGAATAATTTAGGAGTTTGGTTTAAGAAAAAGAGAATGAATAGTTACAATTCTGGAACAATTAAAATATAATAGTATGAAGGAGGAAAAATGATATTATATGCAATTACATTAAAAAATATGGAACATGATGCAAACGGTTTAAAAAATTATGTATGGGCTACAAAATCACAAGTAGATAAGATAGGAGAATTAAGAAACAACCCTCACCACAGATATGATTTCATTGAGATTGGGAATTATATATTTTCGCCAATGGATATTTCACACATAGAAAAAAAGAACACAGAATATACTGGAATCCCTATACCAAAATATGCAAGAGATAGATATTTAGAGGATGAAAATAAAAAGTTAAACCAAAATATGAATTATTTGATATAATGATAGTATGGATGCTACCACCATAGTAACTACTATAATTACAGCCGTTGCCTCAACAATAGTTGCTATATCAAACTTTTACATAAACTCACAAAGACGAAAAGATAAAATTGAAGCCAAAAGCCTAGCAGAAAAGAACGCTGCCAAATCATCTATTCAAAACATGATTACACAAGATATTATTCGAACAGAGATTCTACGGAAAATGCCAGAGAATTTAGAATCAATAGAAAATGAGTTTATTGTATATTCTATGAATGGTGGAAACGGTACTTTAAGACGACAATACGATGAATATTTAGAATGGTATAGATTAAAAGAGAAAACTATCAATGGAAAGAATACCACTAGAACAAGATGAACAGATAGCATTCGTGAATTGGTGCCATTTACAAGGTTATAGATGCCACCACTGTGCGAATGAGATAGGTGGTTCAACACCAGCATTAAAATTAAGAGCCATTAAAGCTAAAAGAATGGGAACAAGTAAAGGATTCCCCGATTTATTAGTTTTCGTGCCAATTAACGGTATATATAACGAGCCTGATGCCTATCAACCTATTGCGATTGAAATGAAACGAAAAAAAGGCTCTACGGCTACTAAAGAACAAAAAGAATGGCTTGAGATTTTAGAGATGGCTGGAATACCTAGTAAAGTCTGCAAAGGTGCTGATGAAGCTATTGCATTTGTAAAAGAATGTATGTTATAATTTAACTAGACCATATAGAGTTATATTGGTAGAACATGTATGACCCTTTAGCAAACACCCTTGGCATAAACCTCGAAAAAATACGGGTGTTTGCTTTTTTTGTGCTATAATAAAATTATGGAATGCTATAGCAATACGCCGATAGTAGGCGAACTTCAAACTCTTAGTATCAATAGGGGGACATTCGTGGGTTACAAAGCCCAAAGGCTGAATATGGATGGCACACCAATTATGGTAAAAGCCGATGCCATATTTTTTGTCGTTAAAAAGAATTGGACAGATAAAACTGCCCTTATAACAAAAACCATAGATGATATGACATTCGATGAGGATGGATACTATCATTTTAAAATTATACCTGAAGATACTGAAAATCTACCTTATGGCAATTATGTTTGGGATTTTACATCTGAACAAAATGATAATAATTATAGAGCAAAGCCAGCACATGGGAAATTCATTATAGGAAACTCTGCATGCTGGATTGTGAATGAAATGGAGGGAGTATAATGGAAACTGAAGGTGTAGAACAAGAGATATTATTGCAACCAGAAATGGCTATTATTGGTGCTGTTTATTCGGTCAATGGCTATACTGGCCATGTAGTATTAAAGACTTCTGATTTAGAAAATGATTCAGGATACCAAACTTCTAGTGATGTTACGAATGCTATATCAACTCATAATGCTGATGAAGAAGCTCACCCATATATCCAAGGGATTATAGGCACTAAACAAGATGCTTTAACTGCTGGCACGAATATTCAGATATCGGAACAAAATGTTATATCAGCTACTGATACAACTTATAGTGCCGGTAACGGAATCAATATTAGTGGAGAAAATGCAATATCAATCGATACTACGGTTGTAGCTACACAACAAAACCTTTCTGATGAAGTTACAAATCGTGAAAATGCCGATATATACTTGCAACAACAAATCGATGGGATTAGTGCAAGTTCTGATGTGGTTGATATTGTCGGTACTTATGCCGAATTACAACAATATGATACACAACATCTTAAAGATAACGATATTATTAAAGTATTACAAGATGAAACTCAAGGTGGTGCGACTACATATTATAGATGGAGTACTCATACTGAAACATTTACTCTTATTGGTCAAGAAGGCCCTTATTACACAAAGGCTGCTGCAGATGCCGAATTCGTGCCACAGACTAGAACTGTAAATGGCAAGGCTCTTAGTTCAAATATCACGCTTAATGCAAGCGATGTTTCAGCTCTTGGGACTTCTGATGTAGTTCAAACAACTGGTAGTAGTACAAGCCAAGTTATGAGCCAAAATGCAGTTACAACGCAATTAAACACTAAGTTAAACGCCAGTGATTATGTGGTTGATGCTCAACTAGCCAATACTACAAATCCAGTACAAAACCAAGTCTTAAACAATTTACTAGGCAATATGCCAACTGATTTCTTCTCTGGTACTGCTACAACCAACCCTACGGCAGCTACAAGTGTTACAGTTACGAATGCTTTAGCAATAGATGATTATGAGCTACTCGGTAACACCACCCAACAGACTTATAGTGGGAAGAACTTATTCAAGTGCCCTAGTCTTAGTAGCGGAACAGGCATAACTAGGACTAGACTTGGCGACAATTCATTCAAGGCAGAAGTTAGCTCAACAGATGGGAACAAATATACAACAATTAGTTATAATTTGTTGCCAAATACTACCTACTATTTCTCGGTTGATATTTCAATTTCTGGTTCTAGCACAACCCACACAGGGTATATTAGGCCACAAATTGAAGGCTCCTATGTGGGTTGGTATAACAGTGGGTTTAGCTTCACAACTGGCACAAGTGGTAATGTGAATTTGCTTTTCTACAATTACACAGATAATTCTGGTGGTAATACCGTCAGCAATACAGTAACTTGGTCTAATATCCAAATTGAGGCAGGCTCTACTGCCACAACTTACGAACCATATGTCGGTGGAACAGCTTCCCCTAACCCAGACTATCCACAAACGGTCAATGTGGTGACTGGGGTGCAGACGGTGACTATAAGTGATGGAACAAACACCCATGATTACACCATCGATCTTGGTTCAACCGAACTCTGCAAGATTGGCACTTATCAAGACTATATCTATAAGAGTGGGGATGACTGGTATGTACATAAAGATTGTGGAAAGGCTAATTTAGGTGAGTTTACATGGAAAAACACTGGTACAGGTACATCTGGAGTTTATAGATTAAACAGCACTAATTTGAGTGGTCTTTATGTTCCACCACCTGACAATAATACAGCTGGCATAGGAATGAGCAATTATTTTGTGATGAAACCAAATGGTTGGGCTGGACCATATGGTAGTATTGTTTCTATTGCTTATAATCAGAATGGCACAGACATATATGCTTATCATCCTGACTACAACACATCTAGCAGCGGTTCAGGTTTTCAAACTTGGTGTAGTAATAACAATGTTGTACTTTACTACGCTCTCGCTACCCCCACCGACACCAAAATCACAGATGCTGGGTTGATAGGGCAGTTAGAGGCATTTAAAAATGCGAGTGTATATACCAATAATACTTATTTTGAAGTTACGGCTTCTGATTTAGCTGCTATATTAGATTTAACAGTAGTCAATGCCAATGCAAACGGAATAATATATAAGATTCGTGGCAATTAACAGATAGAAAAGCCTAGATTGTGGAAAACTCTAGGCTTTTTTTGGACTTTTTTCAAAAAAACTATTTACATTTTAAAATTATTATGTATAATATATAATATAATAACAAACGAAAGGAGATATATGAAAATATCTATAAAACAATATCAAAATAAAACAGCGATTAAGGTTCGGCATTTAAGCCCACAACAAGTATGTGAGGATAAACTTGCTAAAATCGTTAGTCAAATCAATAGTATTAACAACCAATTAAGGAGTTATTTATGAGCCGTATAAAAGATTATGCCGAAAAGGTATATGGTGATGAATACCCAGATTTAACGAAAGGAGATGAAAATGTATGAAGATGAATATGGTGAGCCTTATGATTATGAGGACACACCACGCTATTGGACAGAGCGTGATATGGAAAGAATGATTATAGAAAACGAAAGAGAGGAGAGATTAAGAAATGGTAACTAAAAAGACTAGCGAAATTGCAACTCGCACTCAAGAGGTGAATTTAACAAGCCCACAAGATGTGATGAAGTTCGCTACATCATTAAAAGAACTTATAGTACAAAATAACTTATGTACTCCAATTAAAGGCAAAAACTATGTCAATGTAGAAGGTTGGCAGATTGCTGGTGCTTTTACTGGCACATTCCCTATTGTGGAAAAAGTTGAGAACTTGGGTGAATATAGTACATATAAGTATAGAGCTGAAGTAAGCCTACGAGATAAAGACGGAAATAAGGTTGGTTATGGTGTAGCTATATGTACCAATAAAGAAGCTGGCAAACAGAACTTTGATGAATATGCAGTAGCTTCTATGGCACAGACTAGAGCCGTTGGTAAAGCATATAGAATGAAAATTGGTTGGTTATTAAAAATTGCAGGTTATGAAACTACACCAACTGAAGAAATGGACACTATAATTGCAAAGGAGAGAAGATGAGTAGTTTTAGAGAAAGATTTGGGGGTTTAACAGTAGCACAAGCAATAGAACTTAACAATACAATAAAATTAAAGGAGAATAATTAAAATGGCAGGCACTAAAGAGGGTGGCTTAAAAGCAAGTAAAACTAACAAAGAAATATATGGCGATAATTTCTATCGAGAAATTGGTAAAAAAGGTGGTATGGCTGGACACACTGGTGGATTCGCAGCGAATCCTGCATTAGCTAGGGTTGCTGGTGCTAAAGGTGGTCGTATATCTAAAAGAGGCGAAGCCAATAAAACTAGAGAAATGATAAGACAAAATTATGGCAAAATAACTGAAATGATACAGAATGGCAAGTCAGTTAAAGATATTGCTAAAGAAACCGGAATACCGGCTTCTACATTATACAAAAAGATTCGTGAAAGTGTGTGGGGTTAAAATGTTTAAGAAAAAGAATAGAGAAATTAAAGACCCTAGCGAATCACGCTTTGAAGCTATGATGGATTTAGTTAAAGATTTAACACCAAAAGACTATAAACGGCTAAAAAAAGCTATGGATTCAGGTTACGAAGCCTATAATATCGTTAGAAACATTGAAACTGATGATGATAGTATTGATTTAGCTGAAAACCAACTATCAACTTATAATGAAATCCCCATTAAAAAGGAGGATAAAAAAAATGATAACAATAAAAAGTCCTAGATATAGAGATAGGACAGTATTATTAGCAAGATATCGGTTGCCATGTGGTCAAGATGTTAAAGTGCAGATATTATATGGGGCTTATAAAGGTATATACAATGTAAGCAATGAAGTTATATGCCAAAGCCCCATAGAGGGGATGGAAACTAAACAAGGTAAAATAATAGCAATGAGGGCTGTACCAATAGATGCTATGGAAAGGGTAGAATAATGAAACTAAAAACTGAATTTCAAGATGAAAATTTCAAGCTTGGCGAAGTTGCTGATGTAAATATCGCCACTATGCCAGACGGTCGCATAAAAGCTCAAGCGGTGGCTAAATCTGGTGGGATTCATACATTCTTTTATGATGATTTAAAAACATTCACAAACGATTGGAAAGATTACGAAGAACCGAAAGATTACTATTTTATTCGTAGTGAAAGTTTAACAGTTGGCTATTCACCAATTAGTAACACTCGTAGTTGTAGAAATCGCAAAGAAATCGGCAACTATTTTAGAACTAAAGAAGAAGCCAAAAATGCATTAGAAGAGTTGAAGGCTTGGAAGAGGTTGAAAGAATCTGGGGTTAAAATTGTAGGTTGGTGTTATTCAGACGATGTTGATTTGAATGGGTGTTGTTTTAACGATGATGATTTTATTGTGGGGCTAACTGCAGGTGAATGTGACCAAGATGACCTAGACCTTTTTTTCGGGGGTGAAGATGGACAAGACTAGCTTAGGTGATATGTTCTTAGTAGGGTTTGTTTTAGGTTTCTTGGCTTGTATGATAATTTTAGTTATGATTGGAGTTATAGGATGAAATTAAGTATAATAGTACCAGTATATAATGAGGAGAGATTACTTTTAAGAGCTTTGAATAGTATCCCACTATCAAAAGACTATCAGCTGATACTTATAGATGATGGCTCTACCGATAACTCTTTTGAGATTATGACCGAGTGGTTGTATGACAATATAGAGAAAATCGGTGCGTATATATTAAAACAAGAGAAACAAAATAAAGGTGTTGCTAACGCTATGAATTATGGTTTTGATAATGCTATTGGCGAGTATATCGTATCATTGTCTAGCGATGACTATTTTATTAAAAGTTTCTCTAGTATTATGCCATATCTTGATGGTAAGAATGATTTAGTATATTTTGATTTACAGATAAACAACGGCGAGATATGGCATCTAAATAGAATAAGCAAAAAACAATATGTTGGTGCCGTAAAGTTTATTAGAAGAAAGTTCTTAGGTGATATAAGAGTACCAAATCTTAATTGGCACGAAGATGTACCATTTAGCAAAATGCTATATGCTAAACACCCGAAAGAAGTATTTACAAGTATAATATTAAAACATTATAACTACCCCCATATAGGTAGTTTGACTTGGAGAGCAAATCATAAGGAGGTAAAATGAAAAAACAATGGGTTGATAATTTAACTTTGCAAGACCGTTTGCAAGTTCAAAAATTCGTGCTATTATTATATGGAATGGAGACAAACGATGACAAAAATTGACGAATTAAAATTCGATAATAAAAACTTTAACCGTCACACCGAATATGGCATGTCGCTTATCAGCAAAAGTCTTCAAGAACTTGGCGCTGGTAGAAGTATATTGATTGATAAAGACAATAATATAATTGCAGGTAACGGTATTGTTGAGGCGGCTGGGCAAGTAGGATTGGAAAATGTGAAGATAGTGGAAACCGATGGTACTGAGATTATTGCCGTAAAGCGTACTGATATGGAATTAAATTCTGAAAAAGGCAGAGAGATGGCATTAGCTGATAATGCTACTGCGAGTGCTGATTTGAATTGGGATGAAGAATTGATGTTTTCTGAAGCAGAAAAATGGAATTTAGACTTAAGGGGTTGGGGAGTAAATTTAGATTGGGATGGTGAAGAATTGAATGAAATTATAGAAAACTCATCAGAAGGTAGTATTAAGGATTATGATGATGATATAAATTATGATTTGAAAAAACTATATCGCAGAAGAGCAAACCCTAATTTATTAAGTGAAATTGAAACTGAAATTGAAAAAGGTTCAATTAGAGAAGAAATAGCAGAAGTATTGAGAACAAGAGCTATTCAATGTTCTATATTCAATTTTGATGAAATAATAAAATTCTATCGGAGCGATGACGCTAGTGAAAAAGAAAAAGAACTATTAGAGAAATTATATCTTGTATTTTTAACACCTAAAGAAGCACTAGAAAAAGGAATTTTAGAAATAAATAAAGTGACTGGTAAGATTTATGATAAAGCTTTAATGGAGAAGAATAGTGAAGAAGATTAAAGTTCTAGTAATGAGTGTCGGTCCTTATGAAAAAAATGGAACAGTAAAGTGGTTAGAAAAAATTAAAGCACAAGATTTAGCAACTGTTTGTCTGCCTAAAGAATTTGAAGAAAATAAAAAAAGTTATGAAAAAAGAAATATTGATGTATTTATTTATGATGAGAAAAAATATATCAATGATGAATTCGAGTATTTTGGATTTAGAAAGAGAAATTGTGGTGGGGTAGGTAGACAAGGTATAGCTGAAGCTGTGGAAAAATATGGTGATGAATATATTTGCTTTCAATTGGATGATGACACTGGTGGTTATAGTGTTAAAAATAGTGAAATTGATAAAAGTAGCAATTTAAGAGATAGAGAATCACTAATTGAATTAGTAAATGCTTTTGATGAATTTTATAATAATACGAAAATTGAATGTATGGGAAAGACCGGTGCCACTCCACCTAGTGGAAAATTCATCTCTAATAGAAAGATATTCAATAATTTTGTTATGCGAAAAGGCAATAAATTGAATTTTGATGGCTTTAAGGCTCTAACGAGTGATGATTGTCGATACAATTTGTATAATAATATTTTGAATTGTCGTCCTATGATTTCTACTGAACTTGTTTCGATTACATTTACGCAGAATCAAGGTGATAGAGATGATGGCAATGCCGTTATCTATAATGGTGATTATAGTTGGAAAAAGAGTTTTGGATTGAAAATGATGATGCCGTGGGGAGTAGAACAACATTTAACTAAGGAAACTAATAGAATATTATTTAGAGAGAACTTTAAACCGAGTTATTTATTCCCACCTATTCTCGTAGAAGAAAATGGTGAAATTACTGGGAGATTAGTATGAAGGTCAAAATAATTGGTGGAGGCTTAGCAGGGTGTGTTTGCGCTAGGTTATTAGCAGATAAAAATATCGAAGTAGAATTATTTGAAAAAGAAAGATATATTGGTGGGTTATTATACGATAAAGATGGGGACGATATATTTCAACATTATGGCCCGCATATTTTTCATACATCAAATCCTGAAGTAATAACCTTTGTCTTAAGATTTGCCGAATGGGTCCCATATTGTAATAGGCCTTTAGCTGTTACTGATAAGGGATTAGCTAGATTGCCAATATCAATAGAAACTCTAATGGATTTAAGGCATAAGACATTGAACGATAAGGTAGATATAGAAAGAGAGAAAGACTTTATTAAAAATCACATTATAGAGGGATATTCTAAAAAACAATGGGGAGACAATTGGGATAATGATGCTATAAAAAGACTAAAAATAATGCCCTTATTAGGTAGTTCATATTTTAATGATATTTTTGAAGGTTTGCCTAAAAAAGGCTTCTATAATTTTTTATGTAATATGGTAGATGATAATAGAATCCATTTACATTTAGGCTATGAAGTAAAAAATTTAGATACTGAAGATATTGTAATATGGACAGGGCCAATAGATGAGTGCCCTTATATTGATATGAAGTTGGATTGGAATGGAACAAAATTTGAAAGAGTAAAAGAAGATGAAGAATATTTAACTGCTGTTTATAATTATAATATTAAAGAAGTGCCATATACTAGAAAAACAAAAATGAAACTTTTAGTTGGGTGCAAATCTGAAGATGTGCTAGTAGAGCGCCCTAGAGCGTCTTTAGCCAAGCATTATATAAATATATCAATTGATGATAGAAAACGGCTAGAAACGTCCATAGAACGGCTCAAACGGCAAAATATATACTTTTGTGGTAGGTCTGCTACGGCATCTTATTTAGATATGGATGAAGTTATTGAAAATTCAATAAAGTTGATAAAAAGTATTTACAAAATCATTAAAATGTGATATAATTATAATATAATAACAAACGAATAATAAAGGAGAACAGCAAATGCGAACCGATTATAATAAACTTAAAGAAAAACTTCAATTTGTTTATAATGGCAAAATGGAGAAAATGCCTAAGGGCAAATCTATTGAAACAGCTATCAAGATTTTCAAAGATATCAAAAAATACGAAAAAACTGATGGCGATGGCAAAATTGATTATAAACGAGAATTATTAGAAGCAAAATATGACCTTCAAATAATTTTTAATGTCAATTTTATTGGTTTATCCAAAAATAATATTTATCTAACCCACCAATCTATGTGGGTAAATTCATTATACATAATGTTAAATGAGGAGAAATAAAAAATGAAACAAGAAACAAAAGATATGCTCGGAGCAGCATTATTCGGGATATTAATAGGTTTAATATTTATGTTAGGAGCTTAAAATGACTAATATAGAATATCGCAAATACCGACAACATATTTTAGACCATTTGGACGGTGGTTTGGAAGAATTAAAAGATACTATTAAGACTTATAAAAAGTTAAGAGAAAGTAATGGCACATTATGGGGAGCAGTTGATACAATGTGCCAATATGGTGAGTTTGATGTTTATTATAGCCAAGTGCTAGAAACTTTATTTGAAGTTTATGGCAAAGATTATGATGAATCAAAATACCTTACAAAAACCGGAGAGATACGCTGGAAAAATGGTGAAGCGTATTGCTGGACAGTTTATAAGGCTAAAATAGCTAGAACTATTGAGATAATGATAAAGAAAGGAGAAATCTAATGAATATTGGTGAAAAATTAGAATGGAAATCTTGGCGAGATATACGTAAATGGTGTATGGATGCAGGGTATAGCAATGTAGTAAAAAGAATGGATTTGAACAATAGTTGCTGGAATAGTAGTGGTGAATTTGGAAGATGCCAAACAGAGATATGTGATAGTTTAAGATATGCAATAGATGAAGCTGAAGCACATGAAATAGCTTGTGACCTGAATGAGCAATTTGCAGAAAATTATGGACTTTGGTAATATAAAATTATGAATAACGAAACCACCATAAAGCAGGTGAAAACACTAAAGAATGGGAATCCGATAAATACCGAAACACAATTCGGTGGTCCTAGGGCAAATCCAAGGCATAATGGTGCTTGGAAAAAAGAAGACACTGCTCGTTATAAACTAGAGCAGATGTTGAAGATGTCTGAACCTGAATTAAAGGATTTGGCAGGAAATAGAGAAGCTCCATTATTTGAACGCAAACTTGCGATGTGCATTGCAAAAGGTAATTGGAAAGAAATTGAAGGGATGATGAACCAAGTCTATGGACAACCAAAACAAAAGATAGAACAAACAATAACAGCACCAAAACCACTCATAGATTTAACAGAGCGTAAAAAGAATGGACAAGAATAAACCGTTTGCCAACTTATATTATTTTAAGCGAATATGTGCTATAGGTGGAACAGAACAATTCTTATATGAATTAGCGAAGAAATACCATCAATATGACCTCACAATTATGTATGATGATTGTGATTTTGAACAATTGATGAGATTAAGAAAACTTGTTAGATGTATAAGGCGAGAAAGAGGGCGAAAGTATTATGCGAATAAAGCCTTTTACAATTTTAACATTGACGCTATTGAACAAGTAGAAGCCGAAGAACATATATTCGTATGCCATGCTATATACCAAGAACTAGGCTATAAACCACCTATTGACCACCCGAAGTTAAGCAAAATAGTGGCTGTTAGCAAGTATGCCAAAGAACAAGTAGAATTGCAAAAAAAGATTCAAAATGTCGATACTCCAGTAGTATATTGTTATAATCCTTTGACTTTAGAGAAACCAGAAAAGGTATTGCGTATTATATCGGCTTGTAGATTAGAAGATAGAACAAAGGGTGGAGATAGAACAATTAAACTCATAAACGCTTTAGATGAGTATTGTGATAGAACTGGCAAACACTATTTATGGACAATCTTTACCAATTCTGCACCAATTATTGAATCCCCGAATGTATGTATAATGAAGCCACGAGCCGATGTAAGACCATATATTGCTGATAGCGATTGGTTGGTACAAGTTAGCAATAATATGGAAAGTTATTGTTATTCTATCAACGAAGCATGGGAATATGGTGTTAGAGTAGTTAGAACTCCTTTAACTGTTGCAAAAGAATTTAAAATACCAAAACAAGCCGAGTTGATTTTAGATTGGGATTGTGAAAATATTGATGAAGTCGTAGAAAATATGTTTAAACCCAAAGTAGAATTCGCCTACAAGGCACCTAAAGACGGCTGGAAAGGGCTTTTAGCTACAAAGCCGAGTGATTATACACCAAAAGACCAAACTGTGCTTATAAAGCCAATAAAGACCTATCATGACTTAGAATTAGGTAGAAATGTATCATCATGGACTGATTCTTGGGAAGTTAGTGAAGAAAGAGCTAGAAATCTTATAAGACAAGGTTTAGTTCGTGTGATATAATGAAAGAAAATAAACGAAAGGAATTATTATGCCAGTACATGCAGTTAGAAGTGCAGGGGGAAAAATAATCGGTTGGCAGTTTGGACAATCGGGCAAAATATATAAAACAAAAGCAGAAGCTGAAGCACAAGAAAGAGCCATTAGAGCAGCGGGGTGGAAAGGTGATGGGCAAGAAGATTGA
>Ga0265299_10001250_pt1 | contig 29656 bp, 20 predicted proteins | sample AusTroGonzalo_MG_4_FD_193485 | JGI IMG/M metagenome (GOLD analysis project Ga0265299, IMG submission 193485) | Bovine rumen microbial communities from tropical cattle in Woodstock, Queensland, Australia - Gonzalo_02 | ecosystem: Host-associated > Mammals > Digestive system > Stomach > Rumen ... | reverse complement strand
AATTTTTTTGGAAATGATTCGCACCTGCGTTGATAGAATACGTGAAAACGATTCCAAACGCACGGAGGCAATGGTCGCACAAGCCGAGAGCAGAAGGAAAGCTTGCTTTCATTATGCCGAGGCGCAGGAGACCTTCGCCGCAGGAAAAATTTCCAAAGAAATTTTTCCTGCGGCAATAGCTCAGTTGGTAGAGCACGACCTTGCCAAGGTCGGGGTCGCGAGTTCGAGTCTCGTTTGCCGCTCAAAAGTAGATCTTTGATTTATTTTAGAAATGCCCAGGTGGCGGAATTGGTAGACGCGCACGTTTCAGGTGCGTGTGCCGCGAGGTGTGCAGGTTCGAGTCCTGTTCTGGGCACTTCTCTGGAGAGATGGCGGAATTGGTAGACGCGCTACTTTGAGGGGGTAGTGACAATTATGTCGTGTGAGTTCGAGTCTCATTCTCTTCACTATTATTCAAAATTCGCTGGAGTTATTGCCGCAGGCAAAAATCCAGAGGATTTTTGCCTGCGGCAATAGCTCAGTTGGTAGAGCACGACCTTGCCAAGGTCGGGGTCGCGAGTTCGAGTCTCGTTTGCCGCTCCAAAATTTACTTTTATAAGAATTACTAAGCAGCTTGTCAATAAAACATAAGCTGCTTTTTTGTTTTTATACGGATGAAACGGACAACAACATTTTTGCTATCAGTACTTTCCGCCATTAGTTTGCAAGCTCAGACCAAACACACAGTCAGCGGTTACATCACTGACAAGACAAGCAAGGAGACACTTATAGGAGCAACAATCCTGGACAACAACAGCGGCCGCGGAGCCATAACCAACGAGTACGGATTCTATTCACTCACCCTACCCGACGGCGACATTGAGATCCATACAGGATATGTAGGTTACAAACCGGTCGTAATCAAGTTCAGCCTAAACCGCGACACCTTGATAAACATAGACGTACCGGTCATTGACGCCCTTACAGAGGTAACCATCAACGGAAACCGTGAGATATTGGGCGTACGCGGTTCACAGATGAGCGCAGTAGACATACCTATCGAGCAGATCAAGGCTGTACCCGCCATGTTCGGTGAGACTGACGTACTCAAGGCCCTGCAACTTCTGCCGGGTGTCCAGGCCGGAACCGAGGCTACAGCCGGAATATACGTGCGCGGAGGCAACCCTGACGAGAACCTGCTCCTGTTGGACGGTGTACCGGTTTACAATGTCAACCACATGTTCGGCATGTTCTCCGTTTTCAACCCGGATGCCATAAAGAATGTGACTCTTTACAAGGGCAGTTTCCCGGCACACTACTACGGGCGTCTGTCATCGGTCGTGGATATCCGCATGAAGGACGGTGACCTCAACAAATTCCACGGAAACGCATCCATCGGACTGATATCATCCAAAATCAACCTGGAGGGTCCTATCATCAAAGGCAAGACCTCATTCAATATATCGGCCCGACGTACATACTCAGACCTGATCCTTAACACAGCCCTATGGCTTAACAAGCAGTTCAAACTAGCCAATGCCGATGACGTGAGCATGGGTTACTACTTTTATGACCTGAACATAAAGATCAACCACAAGTTCAATGACAGGGATCGTCTCTATCTGAGCTGGTACAGCGGTGATGATGATATCTATTTCAAGTACAAGGGCGCAGACGGAGCCATCAAGAACCGCACAAGACTCAACTGGCGCTGGGGTAACACCGTAGCCGCAGTCAGATGGAATCACGTGCTTGGTCCCAAACTCTTTATGGATGTAAGCGCCAACTACACCCGTTACCGTCATCGCATGGGTATCCAGATCAAAGAGGAGGACAGACAGAACCGGACCACGAGCAATGCCGGCATCACAATGAAATCCGGTATATATGACGCCTCACTTCGTACCGACTTTCACTGGTCACCGTCATACAGGCAGGACATAAGGTTCGGCGGCAGTTATACTCGACATAATTTCACTCCCGATGTAATGGATCTGGTTCTGAGCTCCACGGATGCGAATGACAGCATACAGTCTCCCGGGCTGGAGCAGTCGTACGGGTCACACGACGTGGCCGCACATGAGTATCAGCTTTATTTTGAGGATGATATAGAACTGACCGATGCCCTGAAGGCGAACATCGGCGCAGGATATGCCGCGTTCAACGTAAACGGACGCCATTACAGTTCAATTGAGCCCAGATTAAGTGCCAGACTGCTGCTTACGGATGACCTGTCGCTCAAGACCGGATACGCCTACATGACACAGTACGTGCATCTGCTTTCAAACAATATGATCAACCTGCCCACAGACCTGTGGGTTCCGGTAACGGACAACATCGAGCCTGAGCATTCACACCAATTTGCGCTCGGTGCCGCGTACAATATGGAGGGCCTGGCCGATTTCACGCTTGAAGGTTATTACAAGCATATGGACAACCTGCTTGAGTACAAGGAGGGCTCCAGCTATATGACCGGCGATACAGACTGGCAGAACAAGGTTGCCATGGGCCAAGGCTGGAGTTACGGTCTTGAATTCATGGCACAGCGCTCCGTAGGAAAGCTGAACGGATGGATATCATATACCTGGAGCAAGTCACAACGCAGGTTTGACCGTCCGGGAATGACCATCAACGGCGGTCGTACGTTCGATGCCAAATATGACCGACGTCACAAACTGGACATCACCTGCAACTACAAGTTCAGTGACAGGTTTGACATGTCTGCCACATTCCTGTTTGAGACCGGAAACTGCGGAACCATCTATACGCAGTACTACAATTCGGGCAATATGATTGATGACGGCAGCAACAACAGTTCATCCACATTGGGTTATTATGACAACCGCAACAATTTCCGTCTCAACCCCACACACAGGCTTGACCTGGGATTCAACTGGCACAGACAGATCAACGACAGGATGAGCAGAACACTTAATCTGAGCATTTACAACGCATACAACAACCGTAACCCGTTCATGGTTTACGTCTATTCTCAGGGAGAATATATCGGAGGTGAGTATCATGAGGAGCGTAAGCTTCGCCAGCTCACCATATTCCCCATCCTGCCTACTCTCAGTTACTCACTATCATTCTAAGAAAGCTATGAAACAGTATAGAACCATATTATTAGCATCTATAGCAGTCCTGCTCTCCGCATGCACCAAGGACATCGAGTATAAAGGTCCTGACGGTAAGCGCATGCTGATATTGAACAGTATCACAGAGGCCGGCAATGTTCCGGTCATAGAAATGAGCAACAGCGCCTTCTTTCTTGACTCATACTACTCCGGTAACATCATCAAAACCGATGTTGACGTACAGATAACCATCAACGGGCAGACCAGTAACGCCAATTACTCCGACAGCCTGAAAGGATTTACTGACGGCAGAGCATTGAATCAGGGTGATGTCATATCGGTCACTGCCACACATCCGGAGTTTGGGACAATATCGGCCACGGATACCGTTCCCACTATACAGGGTTGCAGCAACACTACCAGGACAAAGCAGTATGTCCCGGCCAAGACAATGAGCGAGATGTTTGATGATTATGTGGAGACATTTGACGACGATGAGGTGGATTCCGTATTTGTCGTGGAACTGGAGATTGGCGGACGCGCAGACAAGACGGATTACTACATCCTCTCCATAGAGCCAACCATGACGTACTACAAGTACAATGATCTGGAACTCAAGTATGACACCATAACAGAAAACATACACTACAAAGTACCTTCCAACACCAAGATACTGCTGGGCAAGTCCGATGCCGCTACTGCAGTACTTGAGGAGACAGAGGCAGACAGCCAGTTTGAATACGGCAAGACCAGCTATATTTTTGATGACCTCTATATCAAAGATGGCAGCAAGGTTAGTTTTGACATTCTGATGCAGAAACCGGACACCCTGGAGTATATATATGTTTTTGATGACAGCTATGGTATACCCGTATCAAATTTCACGCCAAAATCCATTGCTGACAAGATCAGTGAAGAAGTGATATATAAAGCCAATATCAAGCTTTACGTGTTATCCGACGCGTATTATTATTACCACATATCTGTCAAGGATTTCAGCGGAGCAAATAACACTTTCATGTCAGAGCCGGTAACCATACTGCACAACATCAAGGGTGGCGCAGGCATACTTGGAACTTATGCCACCAACGCCCCTGACGTCAGTTACGAATATAGGAACTGGAAATAAAGGTTACTTTGCTTTTGACTGGTATTCTTCCTTGGCCTCCTGTAGCAGTTTACTGAATTTGGCATCCGTGTGGAGGTTAGCTACCAAACCGGAAGCAAGTATACGTGCGGCGGGAATATCGGTCGCCCAGTTCTGACCGGAAATGATACCGCTCTGCCCCATCCTGTATCCGACAGTAAGGATATCATTGGCTTTGGCGGGGGCTATCTCAGTCAGAACGAGTGCCACACCCCATCCTGTCTCAGCCTGGATTGACGGGAACGATGAAGTCTTTGAGTCATCGGCAGCGGCAAAAGGAGCATCACCCAACTGTACGTACGGACGTTTGCGGAACTTGAATTCTGCTGCAGCATCCTGTGCGCTCTTGCCCAATGCTTTGACACATTCACTTACAAGAGCCGCCATAGCCGGAGTCTGCCTGGAATCAAGCTTCAGTCCTATGGACTCGGAAAAACCGGCCATGATAGCGTCTGCACTCAGATCCGCATCCTTTAAGGCCTGCTGTCCGCGTTCTGTCTTACGCTCCCCCTTACCGGCCATATACTGCATCACATCACCCATATATCGGTTGCTTGCGGTATCAACAGGCTGGTTAAGGATACGTCTTGCATCGGGATATCCTACACCAGTCTCAGGCTTACGTCCCGTCTTCTCGTAGTACTCCTTACGTGCCGCCTCCATATCATCGGCAAAGGCAGGAATGGAGTGCATGGCAGCAACGCAGGCCGATGCACACAGGTATCCCGCATTCACGTCACTCTGATAATGCGCAGACACTATGATACGGCTCTCACCGTATTCAAATCCGCGGCGCAGTATGGAATCCTGACAATCGGGCGCCATCTCGGCAAGAACCAGCGCCACAGCCATGCCACGGGTTGTATGTCCGGATGGATAGGAACCGCTGGTACGCAGGCTCTCCAGTCGGTCAGACTTACCCGAAGGCAACTCATTGTACTGAATCACCGGCCTTATTCGCATATATTTCTCCTTAGGATTCTTTGATGCCTGCTCGGCTGTATGATAACTGCGCGACATCAGGTTGTAGATGGCTGGAGTCTCGCTTCGGCTTATGTTAAAGCCCAACGCCTGGGAGTATATCCTGGCCATCTCAGTGGTGCTTGATGCGGACTCGTCACTAGCCCGCTCTCCGCGCTCAGTCAAACGCATGGATTTACCCCACTGCCACTGGACAAAATCATCAAGATAAGCGACGTCACATGTATCCGGAGGAGCCGGAAGGAATATTGCCGCATTGGGCTGGTCATCCCTCTGGATGTATATATTCTGCGTACTGCTTCTTTGTGGGAACTGGGCATAACTGACCCTGAAAGATAACAGCATCAGCAATAAAGCCGATGACAAAAGGGTAATTCTTCTCATATCATTTAAGTATCTTGTAACGCGCAAATTTAAGAAGTAGTGTCTTTTCTCCAACATTCACGAACCTAATTCTTGCTTTGGCGTTATCACCGGCGCCTTCTACTGTCAGGACCTCTCCTATTCCGAAACGCTCGTGCTCAATAATGTTACCCTCTTTTAAAGCCGATGACAGAGCAGGTGCTGTATCCTTGAGCATATTTTCCGTTACCCTTTGGAACTTCCCCCGCTCCCAAGGCTTGCGCTGCGGCTTAGCTTCAAATTCCGTTTTAGACCTGAATTGCGCACCGGGGACTGTCCCTTTTGGCTCCAACTTAGGTTTACTGATACGAGAATACATCCCGGAGCCAAAGGGGACTGTCCCCGTTTGTTCCAACTTGCGCTTAGGCTCAAACAGCGAGCCGGGGACTGTCCCCGCTGTCCCCCCACCCCAGGTAGATTTAATGCCCTCGCTGGGCATATTAAGATACTTTGAATCAATATCCTTCAAAAACCTGCTGGGAGTACAGAAATCCACACTGCCAAACTTAAAGCGAGTGGTTGCAAAAAGCAGTGTGAGGTACTTGCGGGCACGGGTCATGGCCACATAGAAGAGCCTCCTCTCCTCTTCTATCTGACGCTCATCATCACCGCTCATGTCACTGGGGAACAGGTTCTCCTCAAGCCCCACAATGAAAACGGCATCAAATTCCAGACCCTTTGCCGCATGTACAGTCATCAGAGTAACCTTCTCCAGGTCCTCATCAGTCTCATTATCCTGATCCGTCATGAGTGACACCTCACTCAGGTAATCGGTCATATGAAGGTGCTCATTACCCTCTTCCTTGCGATCCTGACAGAACTGTGCGATATTGGCCAGCAGTTCCTCAACGTTCTCACGGCGTCCTATACCCTCTACGGTAGTATCGGCACGCAGTTCACGCATTATACCTGTCTCCTCGGCAATACGCTCCGACAGATGCTGGGCGTCATTCGTGGCGGCATCGGCCATAAAACTCTCCATCATGCTCCTGAAACCTGCAAGTTTGGAAGCGGTACCGGAGTTTACATCAAGTGCATATGCGGCCGGATCACAGATTACCGTCCACAGGCTTACGCCGCCAGACATAGCGACAGACAGGATCTTACCCACCGTTGTCTGACCTATGCCACGTGCAGGATAGTTTATGATACGTTTGAAAGCCTCCTCGTCATTGGGATTCACACTCATGCGGAAATAGGCTATCATATCCTTAATCTCCTTGCGCTGATAGAATGAAAGGCCTCCGTATATCTTATATGGTAATCCGCGTTTACGCAGCGCCTCCTCAAGAGGACGGGACTGGGCGTTGGTACGGTACAGGATGGCCATCTCACGCCATGGCACATCCTTGAATGTATGCAGGTCAAGCAGACGGTTCACTACCATCTCGCTCTCCTCCAGGTCAGAATGCGCGCACAGCACCTTTATCTTGTCACCCTGCTCGTTCTCCGAGAAGACTTTCTTGGGAATCTGGGCATGGTTCTTGCAGATAAGGCTGCCTGCTGCCTCAACGATGGTCTGCGTAGAACGGTAGTTCTGCTCCAGTTTGAACAGTTTTGAGTCAGGATAGAGCTTGGAGAACTTGAGCATGTTGTCCAGGTTGGCTCCGCGGAACGAGTAGATGCTCTGTGCATCATCACCCACTACGCATACCTTGGCTCCGTTACGGGTAAGCTGCCACACGATGCAGTGTTGAGCGTAATTGGTGTCCTGATACTCATCCACCAGGATATGTTTGAATGATGTGCCGTAACGCTCCAGTACATCCTTGTTGTCACGGAACAGTATGAACGTGTTAAGCAGCAGGTCATCAAAATCCATGGCATCAGACTGACGGCAGCGCTGCTCATAGCGCTCGTATATCTTACCTACCATAGGAATGCGCTTAAACTGGTCATGCTTGTAGATATCGGCATTCTGGACATAGGCCGATGCCGTTAACAGACGGTTCTTGGCGTTCGATATGCGGTTCTGGACCACATTTGCCTTGTATGTCTTCTCATCCAGCTGCATCTCCTTAACGATAGACTTGATAAGGTTCTGGCTGTCCGTCTGGTCATAGATTGTAAAATTGGGGGTATACCCAATCCGCTCCGCCTCAGTGCGCAGGATACGGCTGAAAATGCTGTGAAACGTACCCATCCAGAGATACTTGGCACGGTTTTCACCCACCTTCATGGCAATACGCTGTTTCATCTCACCGGCCGCCTTGTTTGTAAAGGTAAGTGCCAGTATGGCCCACGGCTCAACACCCTCCTCAAGCAGATGCGCTATACGGTATGTAAGCACTCGTGTTTTTCCGGAACCTGCACCGGCTATCACCATGCAGTCGCCGTCTGTGTATAACACGGCATCGCACTGGCTAGGGTTCAGTTCACTCTGGTAGTCTATCATATTGTGTAATTCTTTATGAATGCGAAATTACAAAATCAGGGAATTATTCCTATCTTCGTAGCATAATATGAGAAGATGAGTTTTCAACAACTGTTTCCGCTAACCGACAGTATCTGGATATCCTTTGTCGTCCTGTCACTGGTTCTGTTCATCCCTATTCTGTGCAAACGTCTCAGGTTTCCGCAGATAGCAGGTCTCATCCTTACCGGAACCATAGTAGGCCCCGGATTGCTGGGCATTCTCCATATTACCCCCGAGATGCAGTTCTTTAGCCGCATAGGCCTTCTGTTCATCATGTTCTTTGCCGGTCTGGGAATTGATCTGGAGGAGATGAAACGCAATAAGGTCTGGGGTATCCTGTTCGGCATACTCACTTTTGCCATACCATGGGCATTGTGCTATTTCTCATGCATCTGGCTGTTAAGACTCCCGGTTCGTACATCGGCCGTACTGGCATGTATAATGGGATCCCACACACTCATATCCTATCCTATCATAAGCCGATACGGACTGAGCCGCCGCAAGAGCGTGACAGTCTCTGTTGCAGGTGCTCTGGTTGCCATTCTGCTGGCCTTGGTGGTATATGCGGTGATGATGTCCACAAACGGTAACGCTGATTTCAATCCGTTCTGGTTCATTCTCAAGATAGCAGTATACATTGCGGCGGTAATAATCATCTACCCCCGTATGGCACGCACATTCTTCCATCGCGTCACCAACAGTTTCTCACATTTCCTGTTCGTAATGATCCTGTTGGCACTCAGTTGCGGACTGGCACAGATCATAGGGCTTGACTCGATAGTAGGCGCATTCCTGGCCGGTATCGTACTGAACCGCTACATACCTAAGTCATCACCTCTGATGAACCGCCTGGATTTTGTGGGTAACACGCTGTTTGTTCCGCTATTCCTTCTGGGCACCGGTCTGATGATAGACTTGCAGGTAATGACCGATAACTGGCTGTTTCTGACAGCTTTCGCAGTTCTGTTCATTGTCGGCACACTGGGCAAATGGCTTGCAGCTCTGGTAGTCCAGAAAGCCAACTGTTTCACCGGCAATGACCGCCGCGTGATATTCGGCCTGAGCGCATCACACGCAGCAGGAGCGCTGGCCATTGTCATGGGCGCATACGCTGGCGGTCTCATGGACAACACCACCTTGAGCGCCACCGTCCTTATAGTACTGTTCTCCTGCATCCTGAGTAATATCATAACTGAGAATGCGGCCGATGCCCTGCACCTGGACAACCAGTCCGATGCATCATCCGAATCACGCCTTATGGTAATGCTCACCGGATCCAACACATTACAGGCTCTAATGGACACAGCCATAACTCTTTATGACAAAAACAGCCCTGAATTGGTTGGTCTGTATGTGACCATCAACGGTGAACATGCGCCCAAATACATGCAGGACGGTAAGGGCCGACTTGAGGAGGCTTCCAGGATAGCGGCATCGGCCGATGTCCCGTTCATAGCGCATAACAGATTAGGAAACAACATCATAGACAGCATACTACACGCATCAAACGAGTTCGCCACCGACCGTATGCTTATGGGACTGCCGCTGCGTCACAGCATCAACCTGCCCTACCTGGACAACATCATCAGCCCTCTGAATGACGGATTCCACGGCCAGATTGTGCTGCAGCGTTTTGTTACGCCCATGAATACCATCAGACGTATCGTGGTTCTGGTGCCCGGTCCGGTAATTCAGGACGACGCTTTTGAGAAATGTATGGAGAGCATATACCGTATCACAATGGCAATAGGCTGTACATCGGAATTCTACGGCAAGGATCAGCCCATATCGGCCGTACGCGGTACCGGTCTCAGTTTCTCAAGCGGACGCGTATCATACAATGAAGTCAGTGAGACGGCCGATATGCACTGGGTTATCAGCGGCCTCAAGTCGGACCATCTGCTCATAATAGTAGGTCCCCGTGAAAGCGAAAGTCACGCCGGACGTTCATTCCGCCACCTCTACGAGCGTATCCATATGCCGGAGACCGATTTCTCCACCATGCTCATGTTCCCCGAGACACAGACGGTCAAGGGCAAGGAGGAGGCAACTCTGCGCACTGAGCGGGATTTCCTTAAGATGCTTAGAATGTAAACATCCAGCCAATGAATTGGCTGGCTACCCTTCCCCTCGTTTGGCCTTGATTAGGTTTCCATTTGCTGTATAATCAAAAACAAAGCCCTCAATCGAGGGCTTTGTTTTTGACGCGACCGGAGGTCGCCATTTTTCCGTAGGAAAATAAAAAAGAGGTCTTTTTCAATTGATTTTCAAATCATTTGAAGATCAATTGTGCAAAATTGTAGAGGCCGTACTTCCAAACAGTGAAGTTGTGACCCTCATCGGGATAGTTGATCAGTGTGCAGGGGATTCCGTTCTCGTCGCAGAAAGCCTTGAGCTGTGTGCTGTTGCCAATCAGACCGTCAGCGCCACCGCATACCATCCAGAGGAGCTTGTTCTCCTTCTTAACCTTCTCAACATCAGGAATGAGCTGAGCAGCACGTGCAGTGTTGGGAGCTGATGAGAAACCGCCTACATAAGCAAACTTGTCCATGTTGCCAAGACCAAAGTTCAGAGACTGACCGCCACCCATTGACAGGCCGGCGATAGCGCGGTGATCCTTGTCTGTATATACGCTGAAGTTCTTCTCGATATAAGGGATAAGGCTACCCAGAAGGTCCTTGTCAAACTCACCGAAAGCAGCGGCTGAACCCATACCACCCTCACGTGAATCATTCTTGGCGGCACGGCCGTTAGGCATTACAACGATCATATCGGCAACCTTGCCATCAGCATAGAGGTTATCCATGATGATGTTGGGTACACCACCGTCATTCATCCATTCCCACTCGTCACCACCGATACCGTGGAGCAGATAGAGAACGCTGAACTTCTTCTTGCCGTCATAGCTTGCGGGAAGATATACATTGGCCTTACGGGTTGTGCCTACTGACTCTGACTGATACTCAATGAGTTTTACAGTACCCTTCTTGATACCGTCACGCTCCTTGTCAAAGCCGTCAGGGGCTGCTACATACTCATCAAACTTGACATTGGTCTGCTGCTGGCCGCCAAAACCGCCAAAGCCACCGAAACCGCCAAAGCCGCCGCCCATAGGCATACGGAAATCAGGCTCCTGTGCACCGGCACCTACTGCAACGAGGGCCAGAGCTGCTGTAAACAATACTTTTTTCATCTTCAGTTATTATTGGTTATTGTTAGTTTTTCAACATACAAATATAGCTTTAAAGCACGTAAGTTAAAGGGGTATTTAAAAAAAACAACTACTTTTGCACCGCAAAATAAAGAACAGGATGAGAGTCACTCTGATAGGTGCATCGGGATTCGTAGGGACAAGGTTGATAGACCTTATCCGGAACGAACACCAGGTCAGGAACATAGACCTGGTAACCAGTCATTTCTTTCCCGAATTGACCGTCATAGCAGATGTACGTAATCAGGACCGGTTGGATTCTCTTTTGGCCGATACCGATATTGTGGTTCTTCTTGCCGCCCAGCACAGGGATGACGTTACTCCCACCTCACTCTACTATGACACCAATGTAGGCGGAATGAGAAACGTGCTCAACGCCATGCAGAAAAACGGCGTCAAGCGTCTGCTTTTCTTCTCATCGGTAGCAATCTACGGTCTCAACAAGAATAATCCCGATGAATCATTCGCTGCTGACCCGTTCAACCATTACGGCAAATCCAAATGGGAAGCCGAGACCGTTGTACAGGAGTGGTACAAGACTCACAGCGACTGGAACATTGACATCATCCGCCCTACCGTGATATTCGGCGAACGTAACCGCGGAAACGTATATAACCTGCTGCACCAGTTGGCCACAGGCCGTTTCTGCAAGGTGGGCAAAGGAAAGAATGTCAAATCAATGGCCTACGTAGGCAATGTGGTTGCATTCGTCAAGTACATGATTGAGAATGTAACAGAAGGATACAACGTATTCAACTATGTTGACAAACCTGATTTTGACATGAACCGCCTGACCGATCTGGTCTGCGACACTCTCGGCAAGAAGAATCCTTCAATAAGACTTCCGTATTGGATAGGCATGGCAGGCGGTTATTGCTTTGACATCATAGCATTCATTACCCGCCGCAAACTGGCAGTCAGCTCCGTACGCGTCAAGAAATACTGCGCAACCACACAGTATGACTCGTCAAAAGCACATTCTACAGGATTTATCCCTCCATTCACACTCCAGGAAGGATTGATCAGAACTCTTGAGTTTGAGTTCATTCATCCGCGCACGGATGAAATATCTTTTGTGTCAGAATAATCAGCGGCTTGCCACCTTTATTATGCTGTCAGCCATGGCGCTGTCCAGGGCATCACGTCTGAAACTATCCCTGAAAGCATCCCTCATCTCATATTTTATATCGTAGTTCATAAGTCCTTCCACAAGTCCGTCCACATCATTCGGATCATATAGGATATGATTAGGGACATTCTTCTCAATGAACTGTCTTGCATATCCGGCAACTCCTGCAATTATAGGCTTGTCAAATGAACCATACTCGAATATCTTGGACGGAAGTACTTTCTTGAAACAGTCCAGGTCATTAAGTTGCAGGTAAAGGAAATCCGAGTCCAGATAATATTTGATAATATCCTCACGCTTTACGGGAGGCAGGATCTCTACATTTCTTACACCCAGTTCATCTATCCTGTTTTTCAAAAGGGGCAACGTACCTCCGTCACCAATTATCCTGAAAATATAATCATCACCAAGTCTGAGTGCAGCCTCAGGGACAACCTTATCCAGACTCTGTCCTGTTCCTACATTTCCTGCATATGTTATCACATACGGTTTTTTCCTGTCTTGGGTACGTATCCTGCCACTCTCTATGAAAGCATCATCAATACCGTTGCTGAAGAATGAGTATTCCGGTAAAGGATATTTGTCAAAATAAGGCTTGAATCCTTCCGATATCAGATTAATGTGCGTGGCTTTTGAGAATGTATATTTCTCAATCTTTGACATAAACCACACAAGAAGGCCTCCGGCAAGTTTCTTTGATCCGAATATATCTCCAAGATTATCTACAAAAAGGTCTCTGATATCAAGATAGAGAGGGCAATGCAACCTATATGACATTCTCCTGCCCAGGAAAGCCGTGAACAGTTTGGCCGATGTGGCATATACCAGATCATACTTCTGTCTCCTTACCAGACTCCTGACACCACGATAATACGACACAAAGGCCTTTACCTGTCCCATCATGCCGTTGCTGTGTTTGGGAATAGGCAGACGTGTGATAGTATAGTTTGTTCCGGTTTCCCTGTACGGCACATCCAGAGTGTATGACGAGTACCTGTTGGGGACAGTACCTATGACATCAACCATATCACCGGGGGCAAGATGGCTGAGGAGTTCATGGAACAGATGCGAATTGCGGAATGCGCATGCGCCCAGATCTGGTTCAAATGAATATGAAAGGAACAGGATTCTCATCGTATTTCAACACTTGCTATTCGTTATGGATAACGGAAAAAAGGGGTCTATGTTGTGAGTGTTGAAAACTTATTTCTTAAAGAACTGACTGATAAATTCAACTATCCTGGGGCAAGCCTTTCCGTCACCGTACGGATTCACGGCCTGGCTCATTGTCCTATAATAATCCGCATCGTCGAGAAGGCGGCTAATCTCAGTTGTAATCTTCTCATAATCAGTTCCTACCAACTTAACGGTACCTGCATCGACAGCCTCCGGACGTTCTGTGGTGTCACGCATCACTACAACCGGTTTGCCCAATCCGGGAGCCTCCTCCTGAATACCGCCGCTGTCTGTGAGCACAATGGTGCTTCTCTCCATGAGAAGTACAAAATAGAAGTAATCCAGCGGTTCTATAAAGAAAAGGTTCTGCGGTACATGTCCGTCAAAAGCCTCATGGATAGGACCGCGCACATTAGGATTCAGATGCATGGGATAGACAAAATCCACGTCCGGATAATTGCCGGAGAGTGTGTCAAGCGCCTTGCAGATATTACGGAACCCTTCGCCAAAATTCTCACGTCTGTGACCTGTAATAAGCACCAGACGTTTGGAATGATCAAGAGTACGGCTTATGTCATAACCCTGCTCACAGATTCCTTTTTCAAGGCTACGGCGCAGGTTATCATCAGATTTGATCTTGTCAACCACATAATAAAGAGCGTCAATGACAGTATTTCCCGTAACGGTTATACGGTCATCGGGCACATTCTCCTTTAACAGATTGCCGCGTCCAAACTCCGTGGGAGCAAAATCCAGGACCGATATGCGACCGGTTATCTGGCGGTTCATCTCCTCGGGCCAGGGACTGTAGATATTATCGGTTCTGAGTCCGGCCTCGACATGACCTACCGGTATCTGCTCATAAAATGCGGCCAGTGCAGCAGCCATGGAAGTCGTGGTATCACCATGCACAAGCACCAGGTCCGGGCGCTCTGCCTGGAGCACCTTGCCAAAGCCGCACAGGACCTTTGACGTTATGTCATAAAGGGTCTGACCCTTCTGCATTATGTCAAGGTCATAATCAGGCGTGATCTCAAAGAGACGCAACACCTGGTCAAGCATCTCCCTGTGTTGACCTGTCACGCATACCAAAGTCTGGAATTCATCCGGATGCTTAGCCAGTTCCTTAACCAGAGGGGCCATCTTGATGGCTTCCGGACGTGTTCCGAACACAAGGATTATCTTCTTCATATCAGATTATATACGGAAACTTGAATACACCGCAGAAATCAAGGACCTTGACATCATCATTGCGGTAATTGAGAGAGGCGAACTCTTTGTGATTTACCAGGAACACCACGATATCAGCCTTATCATACGCCTCCTTATAACCAGTAAGCGTGAACTTGGCATGTGACTTTATGTTGGGTTCCACAATCATAAGATACTTATCCGGAACTGCGTCAGATACCTCACTTGCAATCTCCATTGCCGGGCTCTCCCTAAGGTCATCAATATTGGGTTTGAAAGCCAGTCCCATAAGAGCAACCATAGGTTTGCGTCCGTTCTCCTCCTCAAACTTCATTATGTTTGAAAGAACCTGGCCGGCACACCACTCAGCCTTATGGTTGTTGGTCTCACGTGCCTGGGCAATCAGATGTGACTCATCGGGGAAATCGGCCGTAATGAAATAGGGATCTACTGCTATGCAGTGACCTCCCACTCCGCATCCAGGCTGCAATATGTTCACGCGCGGGTGTTTGTTGGCAAGTTCTATCAGTTTCCAGACATTGATTCCGGCCTTGGCGCAAACCAGTGACAACTCGTTTGCAAATGCAATCTGTACGTCACGTGAGGCATTCTCGGTGAGCTTACACATCTCGGCAGTACGGCTGTCAGTTGAATGGAGCGCACCCTTAACGAACTTTGAGTAGAACTCCTTTGCCTTCTCGGTCGATTGTGGATTGATACCGCCAATGACACGGTCGTTATTGATGAGTTCATAGGCCACATTGCCCGGTAGGACACGCTCAGGACAGTATGCCATATATATCTTGCCTTCAAGTTCAGGACGTACCGAATAGATCAGGTCACGCATCTTCTCGGTAGTGCCCACAGGCGATGTCGATTCAATCACGAAAAGGTCACCCTCCTTGAGAATGGGAATGACACTTCTGGTAGCAGCCTTGACATAAGTAATGTCGGGCTCATGATTTCCCTTGAAAGGTGTGGGAACTACAATGAAATATGCATCTGAGAGCTGGGGCTCGGTATAGGCCTTGAGATTGCCGTTTGCCACGACTTCCTTAAGCATCTCCTCCATTCCGGGTTCCACTATATGCAGATGACCCTCGTTGGTGGCTTCCACGATACTAGGATTGATGTCTGTACCTGATACCTGTATTCCGCTTTTGGCTGCGATTATTGCTGTAGGAAGACCTATGTATCCCAAGCCAATGAAACTTACCCTCATAATTCCTCTATGTAGATACGTCTTTTTATAGTAGATGCAAAATTAATATAATTAACGGATAATACGAATGGATTTGCTACTTTTGCCTTAAAGAGATTTTTTATGAAACCAAGGTTGTTGGCAAGCACAGTCTGCCACCTCAAGACAGAGCAGGTTATCTTTCAGATTATAAGAAAATTACGCACCACACATCTGAAAAAGGCCGATGCACCTCAGGCTATATTTACAAAGCCTGTTACCGCCTTCCTGCAGAAACAGATAATACTCAATAAGGACAGATTCTGCTTCCTGAACCTGGAATCGCCCTTCAACGGCTGGGATTTTGACGGGTTCGGCCCACTCTGGACATACAACCTCAACTACATGGACTGGCTTTTCCAGCCGGAAATAAGTGATAACGAATGTACTGAATGGATTGACCGGTTCATAAATGAAGCCAAATCCGTCAACACATCATATGCCCCCTATCCCACTGCACTCAGATGCATGAACTGGATAAAGTTTTTCTGCATTCACCCGGAACATGCTACAAAAGAGAGAGTGGACTCACTATATTCACAGCTATTGCTGCTTTCAAACTCTATAGAGAGGCATATTCTTGGCAATCACATACTTGAAGACGCTTTTGCTCTTGCTATGGGAGCTTGCGTATTTCCAAGTTCCGGGTTAGACAAGAAAGCGTTCAGACTGCTTACAAAGGAACTATCCCGGCAAATTCTGCCTGACGGAGCCCATTTTGAGCAGTCACCCATGTACCATTGCATAATGCTGGAACGTGTGCTTGACTGCATCAATATATTCAAATCCGATGACTCCAAGCAGATCAGTAATGTTGTCAAACTGTTGAGGCGTCAGGCTTCAATGATGACAGGACACCTCAGAAACATCATATGGAATGACATGTCCATACCACTCATGGGGGACAGCGCATATGGAATTGCATCGGAACCTCAAATGCTTCTGGATTATGCATCCCGTCTGGGTATTGAAGCTGCGCAGACATCTCTTAACGAGTGTGGTCTCAGGAAAATGAACCTGTCGGGAATGGAACTGATAGCCAAGACAGGTGCCATTACTGCCACATATCAGCCGGGACATTCCCATGCGGATACTTTCAGCTATGAACTGCGTATTGACGGAAAGCCTTTCATTGTGGATACCGGAATCTCAACTTACAACAAGAACAACCGTCGCCAGTATGAACGAAGCACCCAAGCCCATAATACGGTAACTTATGATGACAAGGACTCATCACAGGTCTGGGGCGGATTCAGGATCGGTTCCATGGCTGGAGTCCGGATAGTCAGGGATGATGAATATCAGATTATTGCCAGCCATAACGGATTCGGCCGCAGGCACATACACCAGCGTTCATTCAAAATGGCAGGACAGAAACTGGAAATAAATGACATATGCCGGGGAAACAAAGATGCAGTCAGTCGTATTCACTTTGCTCCGGGTATCAATATTCTTTCAGCAAGCACATCCACGATAGTAACCGATATGGCTACAATCAGGATTCAGGATGCCACAGACATTAAGATAAAGGATGTCGAGACTTCGGTAACCTATAACCGCACAGAAAAAAGCAAGGTTGCGGAAATCCGGTTCCGCAACCTTCTCACATACGTTTTAGACCTCAATCCATGATCCGCTCTTAAGACTCTCAATACATGCAAAAGAGCTCTTTGTAGTATTGACTATACTGTCAAACGGTATCAGTGGTTCACCGCCTTTCCTGGATCTCTCGGTCAGAAGCATGAACTCAGCTTTGTGTCCCTTGTCCATACGACCTTTCATCTTTCTGAAGTTCCTGAAACCGAATCCTTCAAGCAGTCTCCAGTTATTCAGTGCCAGCACCTTATCCTGATAGAACACCTCAACTTTTTCCTTAGGATATGACTTTGATCCGTTTGAGAAGTAATTGATCACGGCATTTGAACCGTTGGCATACTTGAGAAGGATACTCATGTTGTCTGTATTCTCCTTAGGATTATTACCTAATGCATTTACGCAGACCGCTTTCACACTGCTATCGGCCAGGAATGAGCACAGGTCTATGAAATGGCAGGCTTCACCTATTATCCTTCCGCCACCGGTCTCCATATCATGTACCCACATTTCGGGTGGAATATAACCGGCATTCATTGTGGCCACTATGTTCTTGGGACCATCGCCAAGCAGTTTCTTCATTTGTACGGCAAAGGGTGAGAACCTGCGGTTAAAACCAACTGTCAATGTCGTACCATCGGCAGTTTTTCCATAAGTTTCAATGATCCTGTCAAGTTCATCCCTGTTAAGGCACAATGGTTTCTCAACGAATACGCTTTTGCCTGATTCAAGAGCCTCACACACCATTTGGGCATGGGCATTATGACGTGTAGTACATATAACCGTACTAACCTCCGGATCATCCAGAATTGCCTTGTAGTTGGTGGTTGCTATCTCAGCCTTCATCTTTCTAGCGGCATTCTTGGCCTCAAGTCCGTTTGTACGTGAGGATATGTATTTGACATCAGCACCGGCCTTTAACAATGCAGGAATGACAGTCGATGATGTGAAATTGCCCGCTCCTATTATTCCCATCTTACCTGTACTCTCCTTGAAACCGTTTGTTGCAAGGCTTACGGATTCCTTGAGTTCAGATTCATCAGAATAACGTAATATGGAAGCAATGGAACCTTGCTTGCGCATATCACCATATATCTTATCATAATCCTCAAGGTCATATTCATCGGTAATCAAAGACTTGACATTGAGTGAGCCTACGGACAAGAGGTTCAATATGGTTTCAAAATTCCTCTTTTCAGTCCATCTGACATATGGGAGCGGATAATCTATGCCACGATTCTCATAATCCTCATCATATCGTCCGGGGCCGTATGAGCATGATACCTGGAACGTGAGTTCCTTCTTATAGAAGTCATCCCTGCGCATATTAAGGCCTACCACGCCTACAAGTACTATACGTCCACGTTTACGGCTCATCTCACATGCTTCATGTATGACGCTGTCGCTTTTTGAAGAAGCGGTAATCAAAACGCCGTCCGCTCCTATGCCTGATGTATAGTCTTCAACAAATGAAACAGTATTTGTTCCGGACGACGGATTGATTGCCGTAATTCCCAGTCTTGAAGCCAGGTCCACTTTCTGCCCGTCAAAATCCACACCTATCACCTTGCATCCGTTTGCTTTCAAAAGCTGGACTGCCAGAAGACCTACAAGACCAAGTCCTACCACTACGATGGTCTCGCCCATTTGAGCGGACAAGAGTCTGACACCTTCAAGGGCAATGGATCCCATTACGGTAAATGCAGCCTCTTCATCACTCACATTATCAGGGACCTTTGCAACCAGATTCTTGGGAATGCACACAAACTCCGCGTGGTTTCCGTTACTGGCCACCCTATCTCCTACGGAGAACTCCGTGACACCTTTGCCTACAGCCACAACCTTGCCGACATTACAATAGCCAAGCGGAAGCGGCTGATTCAGTTTATTGAAAACGGCCTCCAGTGTAGGAATCATCCCGTCTGTCTTGATCTTATCCAATACCTGCTTTACACGGTCCGGCTGCTGTCTTGCCTTATCCACAAGATTAGCTCTGCCAAACTCAACAAGCATTCTTTCAGTACCCAACGATACCAACGTACGAGTGGTCTTTATCAGCACATATCCTGCCTTAACCTGAGGTGCCGGAACCTCCTCAAGAATGGTGGCACCACTTTTCAGATCCTGTATAATCTGTTTCATTGTATATTGGTTTCTTATTTGTTTTTGATCTCATTGTAAATGCCCATTATCCTTTCCGGAACATCTGTTTCGGGACGATAATCTGCAATCCTGATGCCGGAGCCAAGCAGTGTATAACACTTCTCGGCCAGATCCTGCACATCACCCTTCTTATACAAAACGGCCTCAGCCGGTCTTGAACATACATCACTGGCTACCACCGGAGTCCCAAACTGGAGAGCCTCCTTGACTGAGATTCCCTCCATATCTGAATTGGTGGCACGGACAAACAGGTCACTCATAGCCCACACCTCGAATCCGTTGGCATCGGACCCTGTCACTAACATGAACCTATCCTCAAGACCCAGTTTCCTTATACGATCCACACACTCGTCATAATACTCGGTGTCACCCTGGGTAGCGAACATGAAGACCAGCCCCACATCCATACCTTTATGATTGACCAGGATATCCATCATTCCAATAATCTGGTCAAAGCCGTAGACATCGCCCCAGGCATTACGGATAAGGTTGTACGCGTTGGTTGATATCGTATATTTGTGCTTACGGCAAAAATCCTCTATTGGGGCAGGTACACCGCGTTTATCGGATTCCACTGGTGGTATATAAGTAGGCAATACGGTCATCAAAGATTCATCAATGCCATACTTGCTGCCCAAAAGCCCTACGAACTGGATATCATTGAATATAATGGCACGTGCACGTGAAAGGAAACGCCGTACCACTCTCTCCTTCCAACCTTTCAGGAGCAACAGTTTCCTGTTATGCAGTGTTATGACCATATCATGACGCCATCCCGTCAGCAAAAGAGCGGTAATGAACCATATATTACACAACTGGACGTGTATTATCAGGTGCCTGCGGAACGGCAGTTTCAGGAATTCCCATACTTGAAACCTGACATCCTTCACATAGTCACATCCGGAGCGGGAACGGGCAAAGTTCTTAAGGACAATCGTATCATCCTTGTCATGAAGGGCAGCCGTCAGCTTCTTGCAGTAGGCCGATATACCCCCGATTGGAGGCGGATAAACACCCCATATTTCAACTTTGGCCTTATTCATTGAAATAGTCTCCTTTTATTACCAGGCTCTCAAAAACGCTGCGGTCAACAGAGTCCTTGGAGCGCATGTCTGAAAGCAGTCTGCGGTATTTCTTCATTGCCTGCGGGCCAAACGCTTTCTTGAGTGAGCGCATTGTAAGAGGGAAAGATATGACGCGCCAGACAAATGAGAACAGACGTCCACTGTTTAGCCTGATATCAATATAGCGGTTGAGCAGATGCAGATAGACCTTACCTGACTTTGCCATCATATTACCCGCAGAGCCTACTTTATGGTATATGACGGAATCCATGACACATGCCATCTTGAGTCCGCGTTTTCTCATCCTCATGGAGAAGTCAAAATCCTCCTCGCCAAAGAAGAACCTCTCTGTCAAGAGTGTTCCGTCCGGCTCTAATACCGTAGGCAGGACAAAAAGTGCACATCCGGTAACAAAAGATATACGCAGATAATCCGCCTCTGAAACCTTTCTCTCACTGCAACCGGCATATTTATATCTCCTGAATCCAAACCTCAGGACGCCACCGCAATTCCAGATGATATCCTTGTCAAAGTAATAATTGATTCTGGGTGTCAGGATACTGTATTCCTTATGTGCGCCTATAAAAGATTCCAGTCTCTCCAGGAAACCGGGTGTTACTTCAGTATCGTTGTTCAGGAGCAGATATGCATCAGGATTCTCCCTTGACGCCAACTTTACACCTCTGTTGTTGCCTCCTGCAAATCCGTAATTACGTTCCAGTTCCAACAGACGGATATCAAGTGATGATTTCTCTTTGTATTCACGCAGCCTTTTTACCGAATCATCGGCCGAACCGTTATCTACCACCACCACAAAGAAAGCCCCTCCCCCCTTTGCAAGGGATTCCAGGCACATTATGGTGTCATCGGCCCCGTTCCAGTTCAGTATTATGATAGCAGTCATTTTTTCTTTCTGATTCCTATTAATACAGCAAGGCAGAGTATAGTAAGCAGCATCTCCGAATAGGACATTGACGCTGCCGCCGCATATGCGCCGTATTTACCCGCAAAGATAATTATAAAGGCTACACTGAAAACTCCCGTAATGATAACGGAACGGAAAAACTGTCTGGAGCGGTTCAGGTTGACCAGTCCCACAAGACCTATCAGATAATTGATCTCACCAAACAGGATGACCAATGACATTATACGGATCAGAGGAATACAATCCCTGAACTCCACGCCGCACAACAGGTCCGATATCCACGGGGCAAAAATGTAAACCAACCCTGAAACAAACAGGACCATACCGGCAAACGGCAGTGATATTCTCTTGAGCAGTTTAAGATTATCTCCTTCAGGAGCATTCCTGAACCTCTGGCTCAGATTGGGGAACAGAGCCTGTGCCAATGGTGAAATAAGTGACTGGAAGCCCTTGATTACCTTCTCTGCCGCCGAGTACAGACCTACCACCTCATTGGGAGCCAACTGCTTAAGTATTATGATGTTGGCATTACGATAAAGGTACATTCCGAATGTTGAACCGAACACCGCGCTTCCATCCTTGAGCTGGAACACGATATCCTTAATCGTACACATGTGCAAACGCATGCCAAACTGTCCGGATGCCAGTACGATGCTCAATATACCGGCCAGAATATATCCTGCCGAATTGAGAAGGATAAGAAGTATATAGTCATCGGATTCTCTCACTACCAGGAACACCAGTACGGTAAAGAGAATCTTGGATGAAGCGTTCACTATGGTCAGATATTTCATCTTTTCCATACCCTGGAAAAGCCAGATGGGAGTAAAGATATCACCTATTACCATTCCTAATCCCAACAGGAACATATACGGTGCATGTTCATCCTTGAATATGATGTTTGAGAACAAGTATACCAGAATCACAAGTACAGTTGCAATCAGCACCTTGGATGCTATTACCGCATTGTATATGGAATTCACCTTCTGCCTGTCATCACGGCATTGTGAAATCAGTTTTGTGGCCGAGAAGTTGAAACCGTATGTCGAGAATATTATCACTATCTGGATGACAGAATATACATAGCTGTATATGCCGTAGTTGCCATCTCCCACCACATTCAGTATGTAAGGCAGGGTTATGAGCGGCAACAGTATATTCAGGCCGTTCAGTATGGACAGATAGATGAAATTGCCCGATACCGTCCTTACGTCTTCACGACCCAGTATTCTTTTCAGTTTCTCTTTAAGCATACATCAGAAGAAAATGAAGAAATCACCCCTGTAGTTCTCCAGAAAAGACTCTCTATGCTCATCTATTACAGGATTGAACACTGAATAATAAGGGATGAAAACACAATAGAACCTGGATCCCGGATATTTGTCAGACTCATCACGTACGTAATAGTACGTATGATTCACGAATGACACGAACAGCACGGCCAATGATACCAACCATGTGACCTGTCTTATCTTGAACTGATAGTTCTGCCATACTCCGTAAAGAGTATTGACCATACTTACAATAAAGAACGGTAAGAGATAGTTTGCAAAACGAACCACCTCACTCATAGGGATGGCCATCGCGTAAAAGATCACTCCGCATGAAACCAACGGAATGAAATCATATTCATCCTCTATATCATTCTTCTCCCTAAGCCATATCACGCCCAGAAACGGAAGGTACTTGGCAATGTTACCCAATATGCCTCCCAGGTTGAGCGAGGCCTCCATATAATCACCCAGCAAACCATGTATTATCCTGTCACTGAATGAGAACAATGACAGCAGCAGGTCCGGTATATTGATTACCACAAAAAGGAATATGACAGCAGCGAATATCGCTATCTGGAATATCCATGAAGGCTTTCTGAATATGGCAAACGCAAAAGGCAGGAACAGCATCAATATGGCTGAATAATGCAATTCAAGAGCCACGGCACAAATCAGATAATACCACAGGTATCTCTTGTTGAGCAGAAGGTCGACGGACCACAGTAAGATGCATATGCACAAAGCTTCGCGCAGCACCTCCATATTGAAGTAGCAATAATAGCCAAAGAAATAAATGAGGATGGCCGAGAAATAGTAACGTGGACAATACTTCCTGAAAAAATGGAAGAACGTGATGTTTACCACCAGCGCATGCACAATCTGGAAACAGGTAAAACTGTCATTTATCCATTTTGAGAAGGCAACGAAAACATACCATAACGGATTGAACTGAGCCCTTTCAAAATCAAAATACTTAAGTTCTCCGAACGTGGGGCAACTGTCAAATGCAGACATATAGACCAGGGTGTCACCACCCACACGGTATCTTAAGCCTGCAACCAGCACAAAAACCGCCAGAAGTGAGAAATACCATATTCTTTCTCTCTCATCAGACTTGGCCAGGAGGTCATATTTTATGACCGGCACAAGAATCAGTATGAGAACCAGCAGATAAATCACGCCTTAGCTCCTTTTAGCCTGTTCCAAAGGTTGACAAGAGTCTCTTTTGATAATACCCATACCACAGAAATGCAGAATCCCAGAATTGTGTAAAGGATCAGCTGGTAAAGTCTCCTGAGTGAAGAAGGCAAAGCCGGTATAGCCGATGGCTTGATAGTGGTAAAGACGGGAGTCTGTTCCTGAAGCTTGGCAAGTGAGAGCTGATACTGCTGTGTCCACTGTGTGTAGAGGGCGTTCTTAAGCTCCATTTCAGCCTCAAGTCTGTTTCTCTCTATCAGAATGCGCTCCTGAGTCACATTCCGGTTATGGTCAACAAAATCAGCATATGCCATCTGTGCCTGCTCGTATTCGGTCTTTGACTCCAGATAGAGCGTCTTCATATACTCAGAGTCCTTCTGAGCCTTCCTGGTCCTGTAATCCACAACAGTATTCATAAGTGAATTGACTACCGCCTCAGCCATTGTGGCAGCTATCTCGGGTTCCGGATCTGTAAATGATATGGTGATGACATTGGTTTTCTTGTCTACGAAAACACCTATACACCCTCTCAGGTTATCAATCATACCCAACTGCTTCTCAGAGAGATGATAAGGATCAAACTCAAATGAAACGGGTATCTTTCCCTTGCCGGACATGGCACCGATCAGTTTCTTGATACCTCTCTTGGGCGCACTTAAAACCTTGGTCAGCCAGTACTCTTTCCTTATTTTGCTCTGGTAGATGGCATATGTGGTATCAACCAGACCGTCTGATGTACTGACTCTCACATCCATCAATGATGCCATGAACGGAAGCGACTCCACGATATCCGGATACAGCAAAGGATAGATAGCGTCACTGGATCCGTTCATCATGCTGAGGTCTATTCCGGCAATTGAAGCCAATGAATTCAGGCCGGATGATGCGAAAGACATGCCTCCGCCCTCCTCAGGTGCCACCTCGACACTTACGGTATACTTCTTGATTGATGTAAATGCCAGCAGTATACCTACAAGGAATGATACCAGGGTAAATCGGATTACAAACTTCTTTCCGGCTACTACGCGGGACACCAGTTCAAGGAGATCCTTTTCCTGTATGATAGGTTTTTTCTCCATAGCCGTCATTTCAAAAGGTTCATAAGTGCCAGAACCACTGTAGCAAGTGATGCCGATGTCGAGCCTAAGCTGAGAATCTCTGTCGTCTTGAGTCCGTCACGTTCACGCTTGGCAGGTACCACGATCTCACATCCGGGCTGTACCAGTTTGCTTGAGCGTTTCTTGGCCTTGGACACGGATCCGTTCATATAGACCACATAGGCCTTGTTCTTTTTTGCTTTCTCTGAGTAACCTCCGGCCCTCTCGATATAGTACTTAAGGCTCTTGCCCTTTACATACGGGGTTGTATTGGAGTACATGACCTCACCGTTGATCCTGACTGTGTTGGTGAATACCGGAATCACGATACGGTCTCCGTCACGCAGTACTATATCTGCGCTTCCACCCGGGTTCTCAATAGCTTCCTTAAGGTTTATACCTACATCATATGTTGTGGAGCTTAACAGCTTGTCTACTGCCTTGGACAATGCAAGAGAGTCATTTGATGACAGGATCTCAGCTATGTCACGCATACGTTTGCGCTCATCGTCCGTCATCTTACGTTCCAGACGTGCACCTTCAGGATAAGCCTCATTGCTGAAATCTCCCACGCGTGCCATGATGTCGCTCAGACGCTCGGTGTTGGTGGCCAGTGAGTAGTATCCGGGGAATGTAACCTCACCCTCCACTACTACACGTCTGTTGACCGAGTAACCCGGGCTGCGGCGTACGTATACCTCATCATAAGGCTCAAGACGGAAATCATTGTCCTGGATGGAGAGGTCCTCATTTATACTGAATGAGAATGTCTCTGCCAGGGATCCTGATTTCTCAGTTGCCTGCTTGTCACGGCTACGACGTACCACGTCGACCTTAGCCAGGGATGCATCCTCCTTAAGACCGCCGGCCTGCAGTATCAGGTCCTCTATGCTGGTATTGTCTGCATATCGGTAATCACCGGGGAACATAACCTCACCGTATACACTGAATGTCTTGACCTCACCTATATCAAACAGACTGGGGATAAACAGTATGTCATTGTTCTTGAGTTGCTCATCCTGGGCGGTTCCCTCCATAAGCCCCTTGATATCAATAGCCAGATTGGTCAGGGTCTTATCCGGATTGGTACGGCTCAAAAGCGCTCTGGACGGGAATGCATCCTCCTTGAGACCGCCCGCAGCTTCAACAAGCTGACGTACGGTTGTTATGTCACCGTCAATCTGGAACTGACCGGGACGGTAAACTGCGCCACGGACCTCGGCCATATTGGAGAATGTGAGCTGAATTGAATCCACATAGACGGAATCACCGTCCATAAGACTGAAACTCTTCTGCTGCTCCTTGCTTACGGTAAATATCTGACGTTGGAAATCACCCATACGGATAACGCGGACATCCTTTCTGTATGCATCTGATTCCAGACCACCGGCATAATCGATAAGGTCAGCAAGAGTCTCATTTTCAGTCATTTCATAATACATAGGACGGCGTATGCGACCATCTATGGTAACCAGCAGGGAGTGTGCGGAAACAATCACAACGTCGTTGTCACTCAAGCGGATATCATCCTTAACCTTGCCGTTGCGGAGATAATCATACATATCAACCGATGCAATCTCCTTATTGTCATGATAAAGCTTGATGTCACGTACAGATCCCAGGTCACTCACGCCACCTGCCATGTATATGGCATTGAAAACGGTAGCGAATGATGACACCTGATAGGTTCCGGGATTCTCTACATCACCCATGACGTTAACCAGTATGGAACGGTTCTGACCCAAAGAGAGCTTTATGCTTGAATTGGAATCCTTACCGTCCAGACCCGAGTAGATCTGGCTGAACACCTTCTTTATATATGCATCGGCCTCCTGTACGGTCTTGCCGTTAAGATAAACCGGACCAAGGTCCTCAACCATGATATTGCCATCGGGAGAGATTACCTCCTGGATGGTATTCTGGGATGCGCCCCATATATCTATGATAACCTCGTCACCGGGGCCCAGACGATAGTTCTGGGGAGTGGCAAGGTTTGCACTAGGCTCAAAGGTAAGGTCACGGTTCTTGAAAATGTCATGTCCGTAGATCTCCTTGCGGGGCATGAGTGACATCTTGAGCAGATACAGGGAATCCGCGAACATGAACATGCTCTCATCATACATATTCTGGAGTATCTCATTCTCACGCGTCCTGGCATCGGTTGCCGTACGGTTTGTCTGAGCGGGATTCACCATATTGAAAGCTCCATCCTGAGTTCTGGAACGTGATGACGCAGAGGTCTGGCTCTGGGCCGGAACGGTATTTCCAAGCACGCCCGATGCCTGCTGCTTCTCATATTTGTCACGCATACGCTGCAGTTGCTGCACCGTAACGCCCCTGCGGTTAAGATTGTAGATTATCTGTTCCTGAGACACGCCCTTGGCCTGCTGCTCCTGAACATACTCGATTATCTTGTCGTCCGACATCTGACCCCATGAGTTCACGCATGTCAACAACAATAATGACAAAGCAAGAATCTTTCTCATAAAACGAAAGGAAGGTAATTAGAACTTCTTACCACTGAGCACAGAGAATGCAGTCTTGATGATGATTCCCAGGTCTGTGAATATGTTACGGTTATCCAGATAGTCCAGATCATACTCAAGACGCTTGAGCATCTTGTCCATTGTATCCGTATAGCCGTTGTAGATAGTTGCATATGAAGTGATACCGGGACGCATCATATAAATGAAGCGGTAGTCATCGGTCTCGCGGTTTATCTGGTCAATGAAATACTGACGCTCCGGACGGGGGCCCACGAATGACATGTCACCCTTGAGTACATTCCAGAGCTGAGGAATCTCATCCAGATGGTGTGAACGCAGGAAACTGCCGAACGGGGTAAGGTATCTGTTGCGCTCGTTCTCAAGACGGGGAATACCGTTTGATTCGGCATCAATGCGCATAGTCCTGAATTTGTAGATGGTAAACGGCTTGCCTTTGTAGCCCACTCTCTCCTGCTTGAAGATCACAGGACCCTTGTCATAGAAAAGTAAGATAGAGAATATCAGGATAAGCGGAGAAAGCAACACCAAACCTGCTATGGAGAATACTATATCAAATAACCTCTTAAGCGCCAACTGGAAGACACCCATTGCGTCTGAATGCTCCAAACGTCCCAGATTGCGGCTGTAGTTCTGTATATTGTAATTCAACATCAACTTTATTTTTAATATATAACGCGCACAAAAACCAATAATTGTGTAGCACCGCAAAAAAATGTCAGTAATTAGTTTCTGACCATTCCCAATGATGACTACTTTTGCGCAGTTATCAGCATGAACGCGTCCTGTTCTTGGAAAAGCCGGGCGCAAAGGTAATTAAATTACATTGAATTATAATATTTTTTGAGATATGAAAGCATATGTATTTCCCGGACAGGGTGCCCAGTTCTCGGGCATGGGAAAAGACCTGTATGACCAGTTTGACTGGGCTAAGGATTTGTTTGCCGAGGCCGACAGCATTCTTGGCTTCAAGATTTCAGACATCATGTTCAACGGCACCGATGAGGATCTGCGCCGTACCGATATAACACAGCCTGCAGTATTCATCCACTCTGTAGCCGTAGCCAAGTCACACGGAGCTGATTTCAAGCCCGATATGGTAGCCGGCCACTCTCTTGGTGAGTTCTCTGCACTTGTAGCATGCGGTGCCCTCTCTTTTGAGAGCGGACTTAAACTGGTTGCCAAGCGCGCCGGTGCCATGCAGAAGTGCTGCGAGAAGGTTCCCGGCACAATGGCTGCCATCATAGGTCTGCCCGATGCCAAGATTGAGGAGATCTGCGCCGGCCTGAATGCAAAAGGCATGGTTGTGGTTCCCGCAAACTACAACAGCCCCGGCCAGGTGGTTATCTCTGGTTCAAAGGAGGCTATCGCAGCAGCATGCCCGCTCATGACCGAGGCCGGTGCCAAGCGTGCCCTGCCCCTTACCGTAGGCGGTGCATTCCACTCACCTCTTATGACTCCCGCCAAGGATGAACTGGCCAAGGCTATCAGCGAGACCCAGTTCAACACGCCGGTATGCCCCATCTACCAGAACGTAGATGCAAAACCGCACGTAAACCCCGATGAAATCAAGGCAAATCTGGTAACTCAGCTCAACTCTCCGGTTCGCTGGACACAGAGCGTACTCAACATGATTGCCGATGGCGCAGAGGAGTTCACCGAGTGTGGTCCCGGCGCAGTACTGACCGGTCTCATCAAGAGAATCAGAGGTTAATACCTTATGACTAAAGCCGTCATATATCAGATTTTCACCCGCCTCTGCTGTAACAACGGTGGCAGGAACATACCTGGCGGCGATATCCTTACCAACGGTTCAGGAAAACTGAACAGCTATACTCCCACCGTACTTGACAGCATCAGGTCGATGGGAGTTACTCATATATGGTTCAC
>Ga0265299_10001249_pt1 | contig 29661 bp, 23 predicted proteins | sample AusTroGonzalo_MG_4_FD_193485 | JGI IMG/M metagenome (GOLD analysis project Ga0265299, IMG submission 193485) | Bovine rumen microbial communities from tropical cattle in Woodstock, Queensland, Australia - Gonzalo_02 | ecosystem: Host-associated > Mammals > Digestive system > Stomach > Rumen ... | reverse complement strand
GAGGAGATAAGCTCCCTTTACCTCTTTTTAATCGCCGTTACTCTCGTCGATGGGGTCGGGAGTGGGCTGGGTGTGCTCGGGGTCTTCAACCTCGCCGCTGTCGCCACTGGTAACGCGCTTTACCTCTTTGCCGTCGCGGTCGTAGCAGGTAATCTGGATGGCGGTGCTGGCCAGCTCGTCCTTCAGGTCGACCGCAGGGGTGAAGATAATGCGGCGGCTGGTTACAAGGCCTGCCTTTACCTCGTCGACCTTGGCAACGCTCTTGGCGCGAATGCCAAAGCGCATGGTTCCCAGTCCGGGCAGCGCTACCGAGTGGCCCTCGGTGGCCCACGCCTTGATTACCTCGCCGGCTGCATCCCAGCAGGCCTGCATAATGCCCTTACTAACGCCGCTGCGCAGGGCAGCCTCTTTAATTACCTTGTCCTGACTGAGCGAGGTGTACAACTCGGGCATCATGATGTAACGGTAGGTACCGGCATGAGTGCCAATTTTTTGCAATTTCTCTTGTGCTTTAACTTTAAGTGCCATAATGTAATTTTTTAAGTAATTTGTTTGTTTATTTTATTATATTCTATTTGTCTCCATTCTGATGTACGATTTGCGGTCACACTTGGCTGATTTTCTTAGTGCACGTGGGAGAATCTTTTTCCTCGTGTGGGAGCATTTCTACCATCTTTATTTTGACAATGCAAAGGTACAAATAATTTTTGTAACTACCAAATATTATGTTAGGTTATTTCGTTAAAGCGTGTTAATTGTTTTGTAATTGTTCAACTTGCGTTTTTAGGTGCGCACAGCGCACAGAGCACAGTTTATTTGGGAGAGGGTAGTAGATTTGAAAATTAATCTTTATAATATTATATTACTATATATATAATATATATATATTATATATATAGTAAAAATTATGTTTACCAGTTTTGAGGTGCTCCTGAGAAAACTGTGCTCTGTGCGCTGTGCGCACTTAACGCTAATTTTTGCGGATTTTCCTTGTTATTCCAATTTTTTTTGTATCTTTGCAGTATGAATCTTAACACAGACTTTATAGTAGACGATATATACGGCGATAGGTTGCTGGTCAGTGTACGAGCTGACCAGACAGAACTTAATGACAACATTCGCGTGGCAAGAGTGTTACTTAGATGTTTTGATGATATGTATATTATCATCAACGAGCATCTGTTTACCATCGGCCATAAGAATCCCGAGTACACCATCAACGGAAAACTTGGCGATCGTAAAGGAGTAGAGAGCGAGAACGGCATCAAGTCTGCTTTTCGTAAAGCTAAGAAGCAAGGCTGCCAGGTGGTGGTGCTCGATTTTGACATGCATATGTCCGAAAGTATGTTGAAAACGAGGAAGATTATTTCTGGATTGTTAGGTCGCCATGAAGACTTTACCGATGGCTCATTTAGTGAGTGTTATGTTGTTCATAGTGAAAAGGCTGTGGTGTTAAAGGCCGAAGCTTACGCTTCTGCTGATAAAGAAACGATTAAGCAACTTATATCCGATGTGATAGAAAAGCTAAGGACATAGCCCGAAAGCTATGTCCTCGTATGGCTGTCAGAAAGGTCCAGCTTGAAAAGATCTTGCTACAAAAGCAAGCGGCGGAAACCGTTTTCGCGCCCTCTGACGACATTCTGACGGTGCAAAGATAGGAAATATTCCAATACCTTCCAAGTTTTTTTGCAATTATTTTATGTTTTTCGCAGGATTTCCGCTTGTAAATCCAAATATTTTTTGTTATCTTTACCGCAGAATAACCAAAATTATAATGGATGAACGTAAATCTGAACCATAAATTAAGAGCGAGAAGTACATGAAACATTGAAGTATTTTAAGACGTAGCATTGAATTTGCTACGTCTTAACATTATTTAGTATTAAATGCACGGGGTGCAAGCGCAAAAATAGCTAATTTTGCGCCGTATAACCAACGGCAAAGTAATTTTTGCCATAATCATATTAATCAATCTCGAAATGACAGAACAACTATTTCATCGTGTGCTAAAGGCATCGCTCGTGTGCTGCCTGGCCGTAATTCTTACCGGTTGCGAAGAACTTTTTAATATACTCGACAACCCTATCCAAACCAGTCTCAACATGGCTACAAGCGATGTTAAGTTAGGAGTTGGCGAGCAGAAACAGCGCCAGGCTACTTGCGTTTCGCCAGCCACCATCGTTTACGCATCGAGCAACGCCACAGTGGCCACCGTCGATGCCAACGGCGTAGTTACCGGTGTTGCCGCAGGCGAGGCCACCATCACCGCCAGCGTAGCCGCCATCGACTACTGGACCGCCGCCTCAGTATCGTACAAGGTCATTGTTAAGCCAGTAATAGTTTATGCAACAAGTCTGGCACTCAACGAAGCTACCCTAAGGGTAGGAATAGCTAATCTTGCTGCCCAAACATTTACTACCACAGTTACGCCAAGCGATGCAGCCATTACCTGGACTTCGAGCGACGAGACCATTGCTACCGTAGATGCAACAGGTAAGGTAACACCTATTAAAGCGGGCAAGGTTACCATCACAGCCACATCAGGCGATTTGAGCGCTACCAGCAATGTTTACGTTTACGACAAGATTCATAATATAAATACTGATGGCGATGCAAATGTAACTTCCGGTGAATGGCTCATTGAGGGCAATGGTACAGCAATAGCCAATTCTATCACCATCGCAGACGGTGCTTCGGTAGTCCTCAATGGTATTAATATCACAAGCCAAATATCATGCTCAGGCAATGCCACTATCATCTTGGCAGATGGTTCTACGAATACGGTGAATGTTTATGCTATGGAAAAAGCAGGTATACAAATTGGTGGTGATGGCAAAACGCTTACCATCAATGCCGAAACCGCTGGCACAGGTAAACTCACCGCTAAGGGTGGCCTTCAGGCTGCTGGCATCGGAACGGGCAATTCTCCGTCTTCGGCTGGTGGCAATATCACAATTAATGGTGGCAAGGTAACTGCTACTGGTGGCGGTTTTTCTGCTGGCATCGGGACGGGCGACGCTTGCACTGATAACAATACATGTGGCGCTATCACGATTAATGGTGGTACGGTAACTGCTACTGGTGGCGATTTGGCTGCTGGCATCGGAACGGGATTAGTTCAAAATAATAAAATCAATACATGTGGCGCTATCACGATTAATGGCGGTACGGTAACTGCTACTGCTGGCGCTTATAACGCTGGTATCGGAACGGGCTATGCTTATGCTGTAGATGGTAACGCCACGGCTGTGTGTGGCAATATCACAATTAATGGCGGTACGGTAAACGCTACTGGTGCTAGTGACGGTGCTGGTATCGGAACGGGGCGGTCAATAGCTGAGATAGGATATACCGCCAGCCAGACATGTGGCGCTATCACGATTGGCACTGGCGTTACAAGCGTTATTGCAACAAAGGGTAGTGGCGCTCCTAATAGTATTGGTGTGGGAAAAAAGGCAGAAGCTGGTGGCACTGAGAACCAAACCTGCGGCACGATTACTATCGGTGGCGATGCCACAACATACGCTGCTGGTGTAGCGGCAAGCCCATTTACCTACCCAACAGCACCCTAACCCCTAAGGGTTAATCCCCTTACATAAGCCAAAAAAAATCCAGCGAGCTCCCCACCGGGCCCGCTGGTATTTTGTTGTTTGATGATTACAACTTTTCTATTCGCTTTCGTAGTAAACTACAATAGTCTACCTTCATCTTCTGTGGCAGGAAGGATTGGCTGATAAGTTCTTCCCAAACGGGAAGATAGCTCTTCATGCGATTAATGATTTTTTCGGCTACCGCAACAGGAATACCACTCTGGGTGAAGGCCGTTAAAAAGGTCGTTCGGTCGAATCCGGTTTTCTGGCCTCCTACCGTAAAACTCATTGCCATCTCCTCTGTATCCGCAGGGGCGGCCAGCAGTACCGCCAACAGATCGTAAGCTGGAGCCAGAGCATACTTACCGCCTCCTGTATCTATCAGCGAGAAGTTCTTGCAATGCATGTCGGAATTACCTGTAATCCATGAGAACAAAACCACTTCCCAAAATCGCTGTACGTCGAGCATGGGAACTGTTGAGTATTTCTTGATGGTATCGGCCAACTGCTGGTAAGTGCCGTAATACTTATGCTCTGTGAGACGGTTGGTAAGCTGACACATGTCCAGCAAAGAAATCTTCTCACCTTTCGGTCCACGATCCATACGGAGAGTAAGATAGCCCAGTTCGCCATCGGCCATACGGATAAGCGTGTGACGTGCAGTACGGATACGAGCAGCTTCGGCCATTTTCATTGTCAGATCTTCCAACTCTGGCAGACAAGGATACTTGCCGCTCTGTGGCTTGAAGATATACTTACCCCAAAGACCTACGATGGTGAATTTTGCGGGTTCGCGCTTTCCACCATGATTCACATCGAGCGACATTTTTGCTTGTACGCCCGTAACCGATGCGCTGGTACGGATTACCTGCTGGGCAAGTTCCGACATGTTTTCGCGAGTATAGGGAAGAATGGGCACAGCGTTGCTACCGAAAAACTTTCGGGCACATGCAGGATGAAAGTCAACCTGTCCTTCCTCCAATTCTTTATAACAATATAAACACTTACTCATTGGTCTAATGGTTTTACGCTGATATTCCCGATACAATCCTTGCAGCATGCCATTAAGAGCGACATCCTGTCGCGGGGATTAATCTTCCACGACGAAGTTGCAATATCCAGCAGCCAACCCTCAGGAATAAGTCCATCGAAGACTGGGAACATCATTTCTTTGTCGTACTGTTGCTCAGTGAGAGGCATAGTGGGACTTACTGGAGTTGCATCCTCACGGTCAAGATACGTCTTGTCGTAAGCGAAATGGAACCCCTCTTCATCTTCTGTTAAAATGCCGCAGAAGATATCATTAACATAAATTCCTGCCTGTTTCATACAACGTTAGTTTTAACTGGTCCGAGACATTCGCCAAACAAGGCCAGTACATCATTAACCTTGTCCATTCGCAAGGTCTGCTTGCCCTGTTCCAGGTCTCTCACAAACCTGAGACCTACTCCGGCCCTCTCTGATAATTCCACTTGAGAAAGGCCGTTTTCTTTCCGTTTTTGCTTAATATACTCCGATAAAGTCATCATAATTATACCTTAACGGGTACAAATATAGGTATTATTCTTATATATTATATCTTTTCGGGTATAATTTTTAATAATAATTATGATATTATACCCGAAAGGGGCCTTTTTTTGTCAGTTGCTGTTTCTCGAGTAGGGCAATTAACATTATCTAGTATTACGTCTCGTAGAGGGCTTAAAGGTACTATCGTTTCGCTATGACAAACCAACTAAAAACAAAAAAACTGTCTGTTGGCAGTACAACCATCGCAGAAATTTATTATCTTTGCACTCGGAAACCTCATTTAATAAAATAGTACAATGATGAAAGGAAGGAAAAGATCTTTAGCTGCACAAATTGCTGGGCATGCTGATGCTGGTGGCCGTGGCGTTTGTATATATAAAATACGGAATAAAATTAAGATATGAAACTGATAAGTTGGAATGTGAACGGCCTGAGGGCGTGTGAGGGAAAGGGGTTTAGCGACACCTTCCGTGAGTTGGATGCTGATTTCTTTTGTCTGCAGGAAACAAAGATGCAGGCGGGGCAGCTGGATTTAGCCTTCCCCGGCTACGAGAGTTACTGGAACTATGCCGACAAGAAGGGCTACAGTGGTACGGCCATTTTTACCAAGCACCACCCGCTAAGCGTTACCTACGGCATTGGCATTGACGAACACGACCACGAGGGCCGCGTAATCACACTGGAGATGCAGGACTTTTACTTGGTAACCTGCTACACCCCGAACTCGCAGGATGGGCTTAAGCGACTGGACTACCGCATGACGTGGGAGAACGACTTCCGCGCCTACCTGGTACAGCTCGACCAGAAGAAACCCGTGATACTGTGCGGCGACCTGAACGTGGCACACCAGGAGATTGACCTGAAGAACCCCAAGACCAACCGCATGAACGCGGGCTTTACCGACCAGGAGCGCGAGCAGTTTGGTAACCTGCTGGCACAGGGATTTACCGACTCGTTCCGCTACAAATATCCCGAGCAGGTAACCTACTCGTGGTGGAGCTACCGGTTCCAGGCACGCCAAAAGAACGCAGGCTGGCGTATTGACTATTTTGTAATTAGCAACCGCCTGCGCGAGCGCTTGGACGATGCCCGCATACATACACAAATACTGGGCAGCGATCACTGCCCAGTAGAATTAACGATTAAGGATTAAAGCGGGGGGAGTTTATAAACCGAGGCCCTTCTTCAGCTTGTCGGCGCCTGCGTCGATAGCGTCGTTGGCCTTCTTCTTGGCATCTTCCTTAGCTGCGTTAGCAGCATCCTCGGCAGCCTTCTTGGTGTTGTCAACAGCATCCTGTCCGGCCTTCTTGGCACCCTCTACAGCAGCGTTGGCGGCATCAACAGTCTGGTCAACAGCAGCCTGGCCTGCCTCTTCAACACCACCTACAGCGGCGGCTACGGTGTTAACAAAAGTCTCGGCAGGGGTAGTGGTAATGGCAGCAACGGCAGCTGTAACAGCAGCGTTATCGCCGGCAAAAGCCTTAATCTGCTCGGTATTGCTCTTTAAGAACTCCTGCACCTTGGCTACGTACTCCTTGGCCAGCTCGGGGTTGGTGGTAAGGAACTCCTTAACCTGCTCCTGAACGGTGGTGAGTACCTCCTGCAGCTTGCTGGCATCCTTTGCCTCAATCTGCTCGGTAAGAGCGGCGGTAACGGCACTAACGGCCTCGTCAACATTCTGCTCAACAACAACACTGTCGGCAGCCTCGGCTGTTGCCTGAGTCTTGTTACCACACGATGCGAAACCCATGGCCAAGCAGGCCACTACTGCGAATAGTACTTTTTTCATAATGCTTTGAATTTTTAAGTAAAACAATAAAAATGACTTGATATTTGGCAACAAAAATACATTTTTTTGCAATACGGTGGCGCAAAAGTTGCCGAAAATTTATTTTTTTTATACTTTTGCACCCGTTTTTTCAAGATAACAAGAGATAAGAAGAAGATGATGACAACATTTGCATTCAAGCCGAAACTTTTGTCGACACTTCGGCACTACAACAAACAACAGTTTACCACCGACCTGCTGGCCGGTATCATCGTAGGTATCGTGGCACTGCCACTGGCCATTGCCTTTGGTATCGCATCGGGCGTAACACCCGAGAAGGGTATCATTACGGCCATCGTTGCCGGACTGTTAGTATCGCTCCTGGGCGGTTCGAAAGTACAGATTGGCGGTCCTACCGGTGCATTTATCATTATTATATATGGTATTATACAGCAGTACGGTTTCGAGGGGCTTACCATTGCCACGCTCATGGCGGGTGTGTTCCTGATTATGTTTGGTGTGCTGCACTTGGGAACCATCATTAAATACATACCTTACCCCATTGTGGTTGGATTTACCAGCGGTATTGCGCTTACCATTTTTACCACGCAGATTAAGGATTTGTTTGGTCTTACCATGCAGAGCGTGCCCAGCGACTTTGTTGAGAAGTGGATTGCCTACATTGGCGATTTTGGCACGTTCGACGTGTGGAGCACGCTGGTGGGCCTGGGCTCGGTTGGCATTATTGCCGCATGGCCCATGGTTGCCAAATACAACAGTATTTTAAAGAAACTGCCCGGCTCGCTCATTGCCATTATCGTTATGACCGTGGCCGTGCTGCTGCTTAAACAATATGCCGGCATTGTGAGCATTGAAACCATTGGCGACCGATTCAGCATTTCGAACCAGCTGCCCGAGGCCGAGATGCCCGCACTGTCGTGGGATGTGATTAAGGGTCTGGTGTCGCCAGCTATCACCATTGCCATTCTCGGTGCTATTGAATCTTTGCTTTCAGCCACTGTGGCCGACGGTGTGATTGGCGATCGCCACGACTCGAATACCGAGCTGATTGCACAGGGTGTGGCTAACCTGGCCAGTCCTATATTTGGCGGTATTCCCGCTACAGGTGCCATTGCACGTACCATGACCAATATTAACAACGGTGGTCGTACACCAGTGGCCGGTATTGTGCATGCTGCCGTGCTGCTGCTCATATTCCTGTTCTTAATGCCGCTGGCACAGTATATACCTATGGCCTGCCTGGCTGGTGTGCTGGTAATAGTAAGCTACAACATGAGTGGCTGGCGCTCGTTCGCATCGATTATGAAGAACCCCAAGAGCGATGTTATCGTGCTGTGCGTTACCTTCCTGCTCACCGTTATCTTCGACCTTACCATCGCTATCGAGGTGGGTCTTATCTGCGCCTGTCTGCTGTTTATGCGCCGTATGGCCGAGACTACCGATGTGAAGGTGATTAGCGACGAGATTAACCCCGAAGAGGAGCAGAGCGATTTCCAGATGGGTAACCTGGAGCACCTGACTATTCCCGAGGGTGTTGAGGTGTACGAGATTAACGGTCCTTACTTCTTTGGTGCGGGTAACAAGTTCGAGGAGATTATGGCCAGCCTGCGTGGTCAGCGCCCCAAGGTGCGTATCATCCGCATGCGTAAGGTGCCATTTGTCGATTCAACCGGTATTCACAACCTTACCAACCTGATTACCATGAGCCAGGCCGAAGGCATACAGGTGGTACTATCGGGTGTGAACCCAACCGTACAGGCGGTGCTGCACCGTTCGGGATTCGACAAGATTCTGGGCGAAGAGAATATCTGTTCGCACATTAATATTGCCCTTGAGCGAGCCAAAAAGCTCGCTTAAAGGTTCTTATTTCATATAAGGATTGTAGCTCAATTCGTCGCTGATGGTGGTCTTCGGACCATGACCGGGATAAACGGTGGTATTGGCGGGGAGTTGAGCTATTACTTTGGTAAGGCTGTTTAGTATATCCTCGTAGCTGCCGCGCTCAAAGTCGGTACGGCCAATGCTCATACGAAACAGCGTATCGCCGGTAAACACTACGTTTTCTTCCTTGCACCAAAAGCTCACACCACCTGGTGTGTGCCCCGGTGTGCGTAGTATATGCAGCTGGTGCGTGCCAAAGCGTATGGTCTCGCCCGGGGTAAAGTAATGGTCCGGTGCAGGGAATGTACATTTAAGCTTTATGCCTGCCATGGCCTCGAACTGCCCCGACAGGTCGGTAATCAGCCACTCGTCGTCGGCAGCAATCTCGGGCTTCAGGCCCCACTCGTCGTAGACGGTGTTAATGCCAAAGTTATGGTCGAAATGGCCGTGGGTACACAGCAGGTGCACGGGCTTAAGCTGGTTTTGGTTCACAAAGTTTACCAGCGCGTCGCGCTCCTCCTGGTAGTAGGCACCGCAGTCGATAATCACACACTGGTTGGTTTCGTCGTAAACCACGTAGGTGTTCTCCTGCAGCAGGTTAAAGCTAAATGTCTTTATTTGTAGCATTTTTTTATAGTGGCAAATAAATAACGTACTTTTCCTTGAACCACTCCTCGCTAAAGAACTGCGATATCTCGGTGGTCTCAACAATGTTGCGGTAGGGCTGCAGCTCGGCCTGCAGGTCGCCACCCTTCAGGCAAATAACGCCGTTGGGCAGCGCGTTTTGCTGCTGCTTTGAAATGTTCTTGCGCATGAGCTTTACCAGGTCGGGCAGGGGCATAACGGCACGGCTCACAATAAAGTCGTACTTATCTTTCTCGTCCTCGCCGCGCAGGTGGGTGGGCTGGCAGTTCTTCAGGCCAATGGCGTTGCACACCTCTTGTGCCACGCGAATTTTCTTGCCGGTGCCGTCGATGAGTTTGAACTGGCACTCGGGAAACAGGATGCTCAGGGGCACACCGGGAAATCCGCCGCCGGTACCAAAGTCGAGAATACGCGTGCCGGGACGAAAGTTGATAATCTTGGCAATGGCCAGCGAGTGCAGCACGTGGTGCTCGTAAAGCTGGTCGATGTCCTTACGCGAAATAACGTTAATCTTGGTGTTCCAGTCGCGGTACAATGCGTCGAGCGCATTGAACTGCTGGCGCTGCTCCTGACTGAGCTGCTGAAAATATTTCTCAATAATCTGTGCTGTCATTGTAGTGATTTGATAAATGCGGGTTTAATAAATCGTTTTAATTGGGCATAGGTAAGCACCAGCTCGATGGTGCCCAGCTCGAGCGAGGCAATCTCCGAAGGGTTGAAGATAAACGTAATGGTATTATCGCCCACAATAAAGTTCTCGGGCACGTACATATCTACTTGTTCCAAATAGCCTTTCTCCTTGAGCTGCTCGAGGGTTTGCGACTCGGTCTTCTCCATGAGCGCCTTAAGCAGCAGGCGGGGCAGCTGCGTCTCGTAGCCGGCCACAAACACCTTGTTCATGCTAATCTCGTTGCCCGTGTCGCTGTAAAAGTTAAGCGGTATGAGCTGGTGAATACTGTTGGCATGGCCCTCGCTGTAATCTATGGTGGCCAAGTAGGCCAGCGTGCGCTTGGAGGTTTGCTCGGTGGTGGCATGTATAATGTAGTGGAACTCGTACCACGAACGCTTGGTGGTGTCGGCACGATCCTCGTTATACAGGGGCAGCATGTTGGTTTTGTAGGTCATGGTGTAGGCCTCGGCAAAGCGCTCCATGGCACCCTGCATGTGCATGTCGGTTTGGTTAAACAGGCGGTACACCACGGCATCGTTAATTTTCTTTCCTACCTCGCCGCTCTCGTCGGTGGCGCTGGCCATCTTCAGGCTCACGTTGCACTGGGGCGACTGCACCTCGTTCGACAGATTCATGGATTTATCAACCTGTACTATCTCGAAAGTGAGCTGGTTAGCGTTGTTGTTTCGGCAGCTTGCCAAAACGGCCATGAGCACGAAAAAGAGCGTATATTTGAGTTGTTTTGTCATATTTTTGCACATATTTTTGCGCAAAATTACACTAAAATCTCGAAAATAGCAAATTTCTCATAAAAAATCACTAATTTTGCAGCCGAAATAATTACAGAATCATTAAAACCAGAATGAATTCACAAAGTACACCCGTTCATATCAGGTTGTGGCATAAGGACTTCTGGCTTATGGCCATTGCCAACTTCCTGTTGGCTATGACGGTATATATGTTGGTGCCCACCATGCCTGCGTGGCTGATGGATGCCCAGGGCTTGGCGCCCAAAGAGGCTGGTGCGGCCATGGCTGCATTCGGCTTCGGACTGTTTGCACTTGGCGCGTTCATATCGTATATGGTTCAGCACTATCGCCGCAACATGGTTTGTATTTTTGCGGTGCTGGTAGAGGCGTTGCTTATTACCATGCTTTATTATATTGATGGTTTGCACATGCGCGTGAACAGCGCTACGGTTATGATTGTGCACCGCTTTGCACAGGGTGCCGCCTTCGGGCTGGCGCAAATGGTGCTAACGAGCACGCTGATTATAGACACCAGCGAGTCGTTCCAGCGTACCGAGGCTAACCACTCGGCTGCGTGGTTCTCGAGGTTTGCCTTGTCGATGGGGCCCATGGCGGGCTTGCTTATTGGCAGGCTCATGGGGTTCCACTACGTGCTGGTGGCCACCTTGGCGTGTGCCGTGGCTGTAATGGTGCTGGTGCTGATGGTGAACTTCCCGTTCCGTGCGCCACAGGACGATATACCCACGGTAAGCTTAGACCGTTTCTTCCTGCCTCACGGATTCCCGTTGTTCGTTAATCTGCAGCTGGTAACCTTGGCGGTGGGCGTTATCCTGTCGGTAGTGCTGGTAGAGCAGTTCTACTCGATGATGATGGTGGGCTTTGCCGCAGCTATCCTGGCGCAGCGCTTTGTGTTCAAGAATGCCGAACTGAAGAGCGAGGTGGTAACAGGACTTATCCTGATGGGTGTGGCGCTGCTCATGATGATTACACGCCACCTGCCCATTGTGATGCTGGCCGCACCGCTGTTTATCGGCATGGGTGTGGGCTTGATAGGCTCGCGTTTCCTGCTGTTCTTTATCAAGCTGAGTCGCCACTGCCAGCGAGGCACATCGCAAAGCACCTTCCTGTTAGGCTGGGAGAGTGGTATTGCATGGGGCGTAGGTGCAGGGCTGGCTGTGTTCAAAGGCAACGTTACGGCCGCACTTATTGCTGCCTTAACGCTGGTGGTGCTGGCACTGTGCATGTACCACTTTACGCACAACTGGTTTACAAACAACAAGAACCGATAAAGCTTTTTTCATCCCTTTTTACCCCCTGCACAGCGAGGCGTAGGGGCATGTTGCGCAGCGGTGCTGGTCGTCGGTTGGCGCAAAGGCCATGTCGGCGTTGAACATGTCGTCTAACTGCTGCTTGAGCAGGGCAATGAACTCGTCGGTGTAGTTGGCTATATCGGTTATCACCTCCTTACCTATCTTTAATGTGGGGTCGTAATCCTCCTTACCGGCATGCTGGATAAACAGCACGCAGGGCGACACCATGCTGGCCGTCTCGGAACGCACAATGTGGGCGTAGAGCATGGTTTGCAGGTAGTAATCGCTGTGCTCCTTGAGGTAGTCTTGCGAGAAGATGGCAGCCACATCGGGCATGGGGTTGAGCTTGCGCGAACCTGTCTTGTAATCGACCACACGAATGCGGTCAAGTCCCGTCTCGGGGTCAGTCACGCCGTCCAGGCGGTCGATGATACCGGAGATATACTGGTTGTTTATCGTGATTTTTACGCGCTTTTCGAGGCCCAGGATGCGGAACGGCGCCATGCGGCGGTCGTTCTCTAACAGCTGGCGTACGTACTTGATGATAACCTCGCGGTTAATGAGCTGCAGACCGTCGAGTGGCGGCATGGGGCGCGAGGCATCGGTTATGTGGAAGAACTCCTGCTTAAAGGCCTCGTCAACCACACGTTCAATGGTAACGGCGTCCTTCAGCAGGTCGTCGATGGCCATGACGCTAACGGTGGCCTTGGTTTGTGCCAGGTACTGGTAAATGAGCTGGGCGGCCTTGTGGAAGATGTTACCGAACAGGCGGTTGTCAATCAGGTCGTCTTCGGTGCTGTCGGGCTCAATCAGCTCGCACACGTAGCGGTAGAAGAACCTGAGCTGGCAGCGCAGGTAGGTGTTAATGGTGGTGGGGCTAATGCCGCCTGCCTCCTTGGCAAAGCGGCGGCGCATCTGGGCAAGTACCTCGGGTGTTTTGCGAATGGCCTTGGGCGCATGCAGCTGTGGCGTTTGCCCGGCCTTAAGCGTCTGGTAGGTAATGGGTATGCGGTTTTCGACCATGAGCTGCAGCATAAAGCGCGACATCTCGGCCGTCTTACCATCGCTCGTGGCGTTGTTGTACAGGATGGTTACATCGGTAGCACGCTGCAGCAGGCGGTGGAAATAATGCTCGTAGATAGCCACCTTGTAATCGACGGTGGTTAGGCCGTAGGCCTTGCGCAGGGCGTAGGGAATAAACGAGGTGTCGTTTACGCCACGCGGCATGTTACCCTCGTTGCACGACAGCAGCAGCACGTGGTCGAAGTCGAGGTTTCGCGTTTCGAGCACGCCCATTACCTGAATACCCTCGGCAGGCTCGCCGTGGAAGGGGGTAGAGGTGCTGGCAATGAGCTGACTGATAAGGCGTTGCAGCGTAATGACATCAACCCGCAGCACGCCGCTATCGACCAGGCCGCTTAACCTATTTAATAAGGTGTACATGCGGAACAGGCTCTCGGTGTCGAGTGGCGAGTCGATAATGGGGCTCTTAGAGGTGGCAATGGTTTGCGTGAGGTCTATGAGCCAGTGCAGCAGCGGCTGTATGTCGGTGTAGCGCTCGCTGGCAAAATCGTCGGGCATGAGGCTGGCGTACGGGTGGCGCTTAATGCTCTCAATCCAGCGGCGGGCAAACACCTGCTTGCGCAGCGAGTAGCCGTGCACCTGCATGTTAAGCAGGGTGTTAACGAGCGAGGCAACCGACGTTTGGCCCAGCGGGTAGCCCGTGGTAATGTTCACCTTGTCAACCTGCTCGGGCAGGCAGTGGATAACGGTTTGCAGCAGGCCCTCGTTGCAAAGCACAATGGCCGTACGGCGGCCGTCGGCAATGCGCTCGGAATTAAGCCAATGGCTAATGTAGCGCGCCTGAATATTCTCGGTAGGTGCCGAGATAAAGTTAATGTGCTGCGGGGGCACCTCGTCGGTATCCTGATAGAAAATGGCCTTGCCCTGCTTCTCCAGTCGGGCAAAGAGGGTTTGCTCTACCTGTTGCAGGAGGTTAAAGCCAATGAACACGTAGGTGTCGTACTCAAACTCCAGCGTCTCGTCGGTAGCTACCTGTCGGTACAGGGCGCCCTCGTAGGCCAGCTGTTTCTGTGCCAGCTGCTCGTTGTAGGCGTGGTATATCTCGCCAATGTGGCTCCAAAGGCGCAGGAATCGCTCCTTGAGCTCGGTGTTATGCTCGTCGGTAAAATTGCTGAAGAAGCGTTTAATCATCTCGCGCTGCTCGGGGGTGAGGTACGAGGTGTCGTCGAGCTCGTGAATATCGCGCAGGTTGGCCAGCACCTTATCGGCAGGCGCCATGTTCTTGTCGAGATCGTCGAAATCGGACAGCAGCAGCTGTCCCCAGCCGTAGAAATGGTCGAGTGTCTCGTCAATGCCGGTGCAGGCGGTAAACACGCGGTGCAGTTCGCACACCAGCTGGATGGGGTCGGCTACCTGCAGCTTGGAGTGCGAGCGGAACAAATCGCTGATGGTGATGTAGGTGGGGCTCCATACGGGGTTTTGAGCCAGTAGGGCCAGGTGCTCGTTAAGGAACAAGGAGGCACGCTTATTGGGAAACACCACCGCTACACGCGAGAGGTCGTAGCCATATCGAGAGAGCAGGTCTTGGGCTACATGTTCAAGAAAACTCTTCATACTTCTTCAATTTTGTTACTGTAAACATACCACAGGTAACCCTTGATGTTAAGGTGGCCCATCGATGCCAGCAAGGCCATGTACATGTGTAACTGCGTGCGATGCTCGGGTTTGGGGTTACCAAATTTAAAATCTACCACAATCCATTCGTTACCATCGGTCATCACGCGGTCGGGGCGGCGCTCTATTACCTCACCTTTCTCTATCGCGAGCATGGTACACTCGTTGTAGAGTTTCCATTTGGGCGAGAACCACGAGGCCACACGCGGGTCGGCCAGGCGCTTGCGCAGCATGGTGGTAATGCGCTCGGCGGTCATCTCCTCGTCGTAGAGAATACCCTCGAACTGCAAGCGCTGCAGGGCGCTGGGAATATCCTTCTCGGTTTGGATGGTTGAGAATATCTCGTGCAGCACGCTACCGGCCTGGATGTATCGGCGCTGCTGCGAAATGTCCTCGCCATCGATAAAGTCGCGGCTGCGGTTACTCTGGCGGAAGTTCACCTTGCTATCGTAGTTGCGGATAGTAACGTGTATGGCTTCCGACTTTTGCAGGAACGGGTTGCGGCTGGGCGCATTCTCGCTCTTGGCCGCGGGGCTCATGGCAAACGAACCCATGGTAAACACGATGGGTGCCTGGTCGTCGTCCATACCAGTGAGCACGGCGTCGGGCCTGTCGGCAGCCACCAGGGGCAGGCATTGCTCTATGAGTGCCGAGCGGGTGCCCTTGCCCTTGCGCTTACCTATTACATACAGGCTCTTGGCGGCACGGGTAAAGGCCACGTACAGCAGGTTCAGGTTATCAACCGTGTTCTGCAAGTGCTCGTGCAGGTACTCCTGCTCGTAAATGGTGCCCATCATCTTCACACTGTAGTCGATGGGGGCAATGGGCAAATCGTTGTAAGGTGCCTCGGTAGGCTGGCACCAGATGATGGTATCGTTGGTATTCTCCAAGGTCCAGTCGCAGAAGGGGATGATAACGTGGTCGAACTCCAGTCCCTTCGACTTGTGGATGGAGATAAGGCGTATGCCGTTGGTCTCGTCGCTCTGGATGGTTTTGCTGCGCAACGTCTCTTCCCACTCTTGCAGGAAGGCCTGAATATCGGTGGTATTCTCGTTTACGTAGTTGGCCAGCTGGTCGTAGAAGGCGCACAGGTAGGCACCCTGACCCTCCAGGCGGTGCAGCTCGAAAATGGTGTAAATCTTCTCGGCCAGCTCGTAGAGGGGCAGCGTAAGCAGCTCGTCGAAGTGGGCAATGTAGGCCTCGGGCAGACAGGCGTCGAGGTCGGAGCCGGCAATCATAAACTCGTTATCGCTAAGCTCGCGGCCCTGCACGGTGCAAAGCCAGGTTTTGACGATGGCAGCCTTGGTAAGCTGGTCGTCGGGGTTAATGAGCAGCTGCAGGGCCTGTATCATGAGGCACACGGCACTGGAGGCATCGAGGCGGAAAGCCTCGTCGCTCACAATGCTCACCTCGGGCAGGTGCTCAAGGAAATACTGGGCAATAACGGGAATACTACGGTTGTAGCGTACCAGAATGGCAATATCCTTCTGACTAACGCCTTGGGCCATGAGCTGGCTCACGCTGTTGGTCATGTGCCCCAGCACCAGCTCCTGGTAGTCGTCGTTGGGCAGGAGCTCAATACATATCTGTCCTTCCTGCGGGCGCTGCTCGGGCACCTGCTGCGTCACATCGGCATAGGCTTTCTGTAGCTGCTCGCGCTCGCGGCATTCTAACTCGCCCAGGGCCGCATACTCTAAGTTGGCGGCGTGGGTAAAGAACAGGTTGTTAAACTCTATGACGTTGCGGGTAGAACGGTAGTTGGTTGAGAGCGATTTTATATCCATGAGCATGGCGTTGAACTGCTGCTCAATGCCGTTCAGCAGGCGCCAGTCGCCCGAACGCCAACGGTAAATGCTCTGCTTTACATCGCCAACAATGAGGTTGCTGCCGTCTTCGTGGCTCATGGTCTCGGAAAGCAGCACCTTGAAGTTCTGCCACTGGATGGTAGAGGTGTCCTGAAACTCATCGATCATTACGTGCTTGAGCTGGGTGCCAATCTTCTCGAAGATAAACGGCGAGTCGCTGCCGTCAATGAGCGAGTGCAGCAGCTGCTGGGTGTCGCTCAGCAGGAAACGGTTGTCGGTCTCGTTCAGCTCGCGCACCTTCTTCTCAATGCTGCTAAGCAGGCGCAGCTGATTAAGATGGCGCAAGGTGAGGTGCGACGACTGGTATATCTTCCACTGCTTTTCCTGAGCCTCGACGGCATACTTCAGTATAGGCATGAGCGACGCCTCGACCGCCTGCAGCACAGCCTCGCGGTTTGGGTGGGCCTTGGGGCACCACTTTTCTATGTTCTCCAAGTGGTTGCCCACCGTATTGGTAATAACGTCGGGGCCGAAGCTGCCCTTGCGCAGCTTGTTGAAGAAACTGGCTATGCCACGCTGTTTGGCCGACAAGTCGTCGACACTCAGATGCTCGGCCTCGAGCGTGTCGAAGAACGACTCGCCAATCTCCTTCATGTATTCCTCGGCCGTTTTCTTGAGCTCGCGCAGGGTGGCGGTATAGTTCTCAAAAAAGCCTTCCTCGCTCATGCGCTGTTCGAGCGTGAGGCTTACCTCTTTATAATAGTCCTTGAAAATATTCTGACCGAATTTCTTAATCTGTGTAATGACATTCCACGACTTGTCGTCGGAGATGTTCTCCATGATGTACTTCAGAATCCACTGCAGCATGACATCGGTGGTGGTCAAATCCTCAATCAGCTGGTCAACGGCCAACTCCTCAACCTGATGGTCGTTCAGGCCAATGCGCAGGTTGGTGGTGAGGTCGAGCTCGCGCGCCATGTTGCGCAGCACGCTCTGGAAGAACGTGTCGATGGTCTCTACCCGGAAATAGTTGTAGTTGTGGATGAGGTTGTTGAGCGCCATACCGGCACGCTCGCTGATAACCTCGGCACTGAGTCCAGTTTTGGACTGAGTGTTTTCCAGGTAGTTGTTTGACTCGGGCAGTCGTTTCCAGATGCCGTACAGCTGACTGAGAATACGCATCTTCATCTCCTCGGTAGCCTTATTCGTAAAGGTTACGGCAAGGATGTTGCGATAGCTCTGCGGATTCTCGACGAGCAATCGGATATACTCTGTGGCCAGCGTGAAAGTCTTTCCGCTGCCGGCACTGGCTTTGTAAACGGTGAGGGGTGATATTGATTTTTTTACCATCGTCTGAATAGTTCAAATTCTACTTCAACGCCAATGCGCTGGAAGTGGGTGTTACGAAAACTGGCAAAGGCACCTACCGATATGTAACGGTTGGTGAAGCCGTAGCCTAACTCAAAGTATGGGCGTGAGTCCTGCAGCAAAACGCCACTCAGGTAGAAACGCTCTTTCTCTATGTATTTTCCAAGATATGGAATCCAAGTAGCTGCCAGCATGGGCGACTCGTACGAGACGTTGCCTCGCACGTAGTAATCGGACTGGTTGTACACACGGCTCTTAAGCAGCTGGAAGTTACCGCTCCAGTCGTCGTCCCAGCCCTCGGGCAGGTTCTCGTCGCGGAAGTTGCCGAAATCTACGAACAAATTGTTTTGCTTGTTGGTGTAGAATCCGGCACCTGCACGCAGGTTAAGCAGGCGCAGACCGGGAATCTTGTGTTTCCACTGGGCGTCGAACTCCCAACGCTCGTATTCCAAATCCGACTTGTTCACGCCCTTGATGCCGCGCTCGTAGTCGATAGAAATGAGCGGGCCACGATTGAGCCAAGGCAGGAACTTCAAGCCAATCATAGGCGCAAAGCTGCGGTAGTGGGTGGGCATGCCGTATTCGTTCATCAACCCCTTGTTTACCGCCGAACGGCAGTGGTAGATGAAACCTGTCTCGATATCGAACCAGTCGAACACCATAATATTATTGGTAATGCTCAGGTGCTGGTCCTTGAACTTGTCCATATCGGTATTGTCGAAGTTGATGGTGTCCTGATGGGCAGCGTTTATCGCATCGGTCACACTCCAGTTGCTAATGCGGTTGCCGTTACCAAACACCAACTCTACGTAGCCGTTACGCTTAGGGTTGTAGGTCATTCGCAGCGGCGCCGTGAAATAGAACTGATGCTCCCTGAAGGTGTAACCCACTGTGGGATTGAGCGTTAGATAACGGTGCGCCGAGAAATTGTATTGTGAGCGTAGGCGCATTTTGTAACGCACACCACGGGCATGGCTGTAACTTAAATAAAGCGGATTGATGATGGGCGACATGCTGAAGGCGGCCTCTTCCGACTCGGCTCGGATAGGCGTTACGAGGTTCTCGCCCAGGGTGTCCCAGATGATTTTCTTCCAGAAGCGCTGCTTCTTGGGCATGGTGTCTTGGGCCACGCTATCCTCGTGCAGCTTTTGTTCGTAAGCCTCGTAAATATGCTTGTCGGTCTCCGACAGCGGCGTGGGGCGCACCTCGTTCAGCACCGTCTTGCTATCCATCTTGCTAACGGAGTCGGGCAGTGTTTTCGGGCAATTGTAGTTGGCATCGAAAAGGGCCGAAATCCTGTTGCCCATGAACTTGAAGGTGGCCGCCGTGTTGCACTTGGCGGGCATGATAGAACGGCCGCCTTCCTCGCCCTGCGTAATCTCGGTGCGGAAGGTAATCATGTCGAACTCGCCATTGAGAATGGTGCGGATAATGCGACCGCTTTCGGTATCGACAATGGCATAGCCGTTCAAAAGCTGTGTGTTGTATATCTTCGGACGGAACTCCAAACGGGTGGTGCCATTGGCTTGCGGCTTCTGGGTAAAACGGTAATACCTGCGATTGGTCTTGTTGAAAGGCGACAGCATGTGCCCCTCGTAAAGCGCGATATCGTAGATATTCGGTGTCATGTAGTCGAGCAGGGTGGGTAGCGCCGTGCGGTTACGACGAATGGTGCTGCAGAGCGCCTGATTGGTAATGTCGAACTCGTGGACATTCTTGAAGAGCACCTTGCTGTACGACTCGCGGATATAGTCTCTGGAATCCTTGGCCATGACGTACAAGGACGGGATGAGCCACATGATGGCGTTGCGATTATCAACGTGATAACGGAACTTGGCATAGACCTGGTCTTCGAGGCTGTCGATGGCTGCCGTGTTGGCTAACTGGTAATCGTAGATACGATTCAAGATACTCAGCGAGTCGCGTTTGCTGACTGCTGATACACGCATGACCATACAAAGAAGTATGGCGGTAAGTAGCGTTTTGGTGAATAGTTGATCGTATCTCAAAGTGATTACTCTTTTTTTTTATTCCAGTTTTTCTTTCAGGTATTTACCCGTCAGACTTTCCTTGCATGCCACCACTTGTTCGGGCGTGCCTGCTACCACTAAGTTACCACCCTTGTCGCCACCATCGGGACCTAAGTCAATTACATGGTCGGCACATTTGATTACTTCCATGTTATGCTCGATAACCAGAATGGTGTGGCCTCTTGCTATCAGCGCATCGAAGGCCTTGAGCAAGCGTTGTATGTCGTGGAAGTGCAGACCTGTTGTGGGCTCGTCGAAGATGAAGAGCGTGGGCTCCTGTTTCTCCTGTCCGATGAAGTAGGCCAGTTTTACACGCTGGTTCTCACCACCCGACAGCGACGATGAGTTCTGGCCCAGTTTGATGTAGCCTAAGCCAACGTCCTCGAGGGTCTTCAGGCGCTTCACAATGGTAGTCTCGCCGCCTTCCTCAAAGAAGGTTATGGCCTCCGAGATGGTCATGTTCAACACATCGTCAACGTTCTTGCCGCGATAGTTCACATCAAGAATCTCTTTCTTAAAGCGGTGACCGTGGCATGCCTCGCACTCCAGCACCAAGTCGGCCATAAACTGCATCTCGACCGTAATCACACCTGCGCCCTTACACTCCTCGCATCGGCCACCATCGGTGTTAAACGAGAAGTATTGTGGGGTGAAGTCCATTTGCTTGGCCAATGGCTGCGCAGCGTAGAGCTCACGAATGGCATCGTAGGCTTTCACGTAGGTAGCCGGGTTAGAGCGGGTGCTCTTTCCAATCGGGTTCTGGTCAACAAACTCAATGTGCTTGATGGCTTCAATGTCGCCATCCAGTCCGAGGTATTCGCCTGGGGCATCGCACGCATCGCCCAAGCGGCGGCGCATGGCGGGGTAGAGGATGCCTTTGATGAGACTCGACTTTCCTGAACCCGAAACACCTGTAACTACAGTCATCACGTTAAGCGGTATCTTCACGTCAATGCCTTTCAGGTTGTTCATGCGGGCACCCTTAATGTTGATGTATCTGTTCCAAGGGCGGCGCGTTTGTGGCACGGGAATCTCCTCCTCGTGCAGCAGATATTTCACGGTGTAGCTCTTGGGCCATTTCTTGAGCGAGGCTTTGTTCACCTCCTTGGCATCGCCATCGAATACCACCTCACCACCCAGTCGGCCTGCATCGGGACCAATATCTATCAGGTGGTCGGCAGCACGCATAATATCCTCGTCGTGCTCAACCACAACCACCGTGTTGCCTAACGATTGCAGCTCTTTCAGCACATGAATCAAACGGTCGGTATCTCTTGAGTGCAGTCCGATGCTGGGCTCGTCGAGAATATACAATGAGCCTACCAACGAGCTACCCAGCGAGGTACACAAGTTGATGCGCTGGCTCTCTCCACCTGAAAGGGTGTTGGAGAGGCGGTTAAGTGTAAGATAGCCCAAACCCACATCGAGCAGGAACTGCAGGCGGCTCTTGATTTCGGTGAGCAAACGCTTACCAATCTCGGCATCGTGCTGGTCGAGCTCCAGGCGGTTAAACCACTCCTGAACCTTTACTACCGGCATCTGTACCAGGTCGGTAATGCTGCGTCCGCCAATCTTCACGTAGTCGGCTTCGGGCTTGAGACGTGTGCCGTGACACTTGGGACAAGTTGTCTTGCCACGATAGCGTGCCAGCATCACACGGTATTGTATCTTGTACTGGTTTTCCTGCACCATCTCGAAGAAGGCATCAATACACGGACGCTCTTTCTTGCCTTTGTCGGAAGGCAGTCCGTGCCACAACCAGTCTTTCTGTTTCTGGGTAAGATTCATGTAAGGCTCGAAGATGGGGAAGTCGTCTTTGGCTGCATGACGGCAGAACCAATCCTGCCACTCCTTCATCTTCTCGCCATGCCAGCAAACCACACAACCATCGTAGACCGACAGGGTGGTGTTGGGTATCACCAGCTTCTCGTCGATACCGATGATACGGCCAAAGCCTTGGCACTCCGGACAAGCACCTGCTGGCGAGTTAAACGAGAACATCTGGTCGGTAGGCTCTTCGAACGTCATGCCATCGGCCTCGAACTTCATCGAGAAGTCGTAGAAGATGGTGGGTGGGAAGAGTAAGCGCAACTCGCCATGACCTTCGTAGAACGCTGTCTCGGCCGAGTCGACCAGACGCGCAATAACATCCTTGGTATCGTCAACGCTCAGGCGGTCGATAACAAGGTATATCTCCTCGTTGTCGAACTTGCCTTCGGTCAGATAATCATCAATTCTTTGGAAATCGTTATTCACATAGATGCGGGCATAACCTTCCAGCTGGTAGGTCTTGAGCTGCTGCTCCATGGTGCGGCCCTCGTGCAGATGGATAGGTGCCATCACCACGAAACGGGTGCCCTTCGAGAACTCCAGCATCTTCTGTACAACGTCCTCTGTAGAGTGCTTCTTTACCTCGCAGCCGCTGATGGGCGAATAGGTATGGCCAATGCGGGCAAACAGCAGGCGCAGGTACTCGTAAATCTCGGTGCTGGTGCCTACGGTGCTTCGTGGATTACGTGATATCACCTTCTGCTCGATGGCGATTGCGGGCGGTATGCCGCGAATGAAATCGCACTCGGGTTTGTTCATTCTACCAAGGAACTGTCGGGCATAGCTCGACAAACTCTCTACATAACGGCGTTGGCCTTCGGCATACAATGTGTCGAAGGCCAAAGATGATTTGCCGGAGCCACTGACTCCGGCAATCACTACGAATTGGTTTCGGGGAATCTTAACATCAATATTCTTGAGGTTATTGACTCTTGCCCCTTTTATCTCTATTGAATCACTCATTCATTATTAAAGAATACTCTTAACGGCCTCGAGCATGCCTACGCTCTTAATGAGGTCGAGATCCTGCTTCACCATGTCGTTCAGACCAGGAATCTTGTTCAGGTCTTCCTGCCAGATGAACTCGGCACCCAGAACACCATCGGTAACCTTCTGTGTGTCGCCTGTTGCCCAGAGCTCCTTCAGCAGGTCCATAATCTTCTGGTCGTCGTTTGGTACAATCTCTACACCATCCTCGCGCTTACCACCTTTATAATAGGTAATGATAGCAGCCAGACCGAATACAAGACCCTTAGGCAGCTCGCCCTTGCGCTCCAGATAAGTCTTCACGCCGGGCAGGTCGCGAGCCTGGAACTTGGGGAACGAATTCAGCATGATGCTGGTTACCTGGTGGTCAACGTATGGGTTGTCGAAACGCTCCAGCACGTCGCCGGCAAACTTCTCGAGCTCGTCCATTGGCAGGTCGAGGGTCTGCATCAGCTCGTCGAACTGAACTTTGTGGATATATTTGCCGATAACCTCGTGGTTGCAAGCATCGCGAACGATGTTCACACCACTCAGGAATGCTACTGGGCTCAATACAGTGTGAGGACCATTCAGCAGGGTTACCTTACGCTTGTGGTAGGGCTCCTCCGATGGTACGAAAAGAACGTGCAGACCGGCCTTGTCGGCGGGGAACTCCTGAGCCACCTCTTTTGGTGCCTCGATTACCCACAGGTGGAAGTTCTCGGCCTGTACAACCAAGTTGTCGCGGTAAGAAATCTTCTCCTGAATCTCGGCAATCTCCTTGCGGGGGAATCCTGGTACGATACGGTCAACGAGGGTAGCGTAAACGCCACAAGCCTCCTCGAACCACTGCTTGAAGTCGTCGCCAAGGTTCCACAGCTCAATATACTTATAGATACAGTCTTTCAGTACGTGACCGTTCAGGAAAATCAACTCGCATGGGAAGATAATCAATCCCTTTGTCTTGTCGCCGTTGAATGTCTGATAACGACGATATAATAACTGAACCAGTTTGCCAGGATAGCTGCTTGCTGGAGCATCCTCGAGCTTGCACGATGGGTCGAATGCAATACCAGCCTCGGTGGTGTTCGAGATAACGAAACGAATCTCGGGCTGATCGGCCAGAGCCATGAAGGCTGCGTTCTGGGTGTATGGGTTCAATGCACGACTGATAACGTCGATACGCTCCAGGGTGTTAACGGGCTTACCGTTCTCGCGACCCTGCAGGTTTACATGGTACAGACAGTCCTGAGCATTCAGCCAGTCAACCATACCTTTCTCGATGGGCTGAACAACTACAACCGAACCGTTGAAGTCGGTCTTCTGATCCATGTTCCAGATAATCCAATCAACAAATGCACGGAGGAAGTTACCTTCGCCAAACTGAATAACCTTTTCAGGCATAACGCTCTTTGGAGCAAACTGTTTGTTTAGTGGTTTCATTTCTAAATATTGTTTTAATTGTTATTATTTGCGAGTGCAAAGATAGGCGAATTTTGCGATACTTCCAAATTTGTAGTTACTTAATTCCTAAAAAACCACGAAAACCTTTGCGCTAAATTTTGTTGATATCTACGTACCCATGCATCACGGCGTAGATGGTGAGAGCCGATACACTCTTCATGCCTAATTTGTCCATGATGTTCTTGCGATGGGTAATAACGGTAGCCAAGCCAATGTTCAGCTTGTCGGCTATCTCCTTATTAATATATCCTTGCACGATGAGCGACATCACCTCGATTTCGCGATCGGAAAGGATTTTTCGACTCAGGATAGCTGGCATGGGAGGCAGATGCTCGCCTTTGCCGTGAGCGTGCTGCTCCAGCATCAGCAGCGAGCGTACCAGCTCGGGCTCGGGCACGTTTACGCACAGACATTTGAAGTCCGACAACTGCGACATCGTGTCGAGCGACAGGGTGAGCACGATAGTTTTACGCTTGTGCTCGGTAAAGAACGACATATTCTCTACTACTACTGCCATTGCTGTAAAGTAATGGAAATAACTATCGGGTTCGTTGGCCTCGAGCTCTGATAACGAACCGAAGATGTCAACCGTCATGATAGGCATGACGTTCTGAAGAATAGCCTTCAACCCCAACGCCGAGAGGGTATTGGGGTCGATGATAGCTATCTTGGGTCTACTGTTCATGATAAGAATCCTAATAATGCACCTGCGGCTACAGCCGAACCAATCACACCTGCTACGTTTGGTCCCATGGCATGCATGAGCAGGAAGTTGTGACGGTCGTACTCCAGACCAAGGTTGTTAGATATACGTGCTGCCATTGGTACGGCACTTACACCGGCATTACCAATCAGCGGGTTCAGTTTCTTGCCTTCGGGCAGGAACAGGTTCATTAGCTTGACAAAGCAAACACCCGATGCTGTGGCAATCATAAAGGCCATAGCGCCCAGTGCGAAAATCTTGATGGTGTTGAATGTAAGGAACTCGCTGGCCTGTGTAGAGCAACCAACGGTAAGTCCTAACAGCATCACAACAATATCGTTGAGTGCGGCACCAGCGGTCTTCGCCAAACGGGTGGTCTTGCCGCTCTCCTTCAGCAGGTTGCCAAAGAACAGCATACCTAACAGAGGCAGGCCTGATGGCACGATGAAGGTGGTGAGCAGAAGTCCGATGATGGGGAAGAGAATGCGCTCTGTTTGCGATACCTCGCGGCCAGGCTTCATCTTTATAACGCGCTCCTTATCGGTTGTGAGCAAACGCATGATGAATGGCTGGATAACTGGTACCAGCGCCATGTAAGAGTAGGCACAAACAGCGATGGCTCCCATTAGGTTGGGCGAAAGCTTAGAGCTGAGGAAGATGGCTGTAGGACCATCGGCACCACCGATAATGGCGATACCTGCGGCCTGCGAGGGCTCGAAACCCATAGCCAACGCTACCATGTAGGCACCAAAAATACCAAACTGGGCAGCTGCACCAATCAGCATCAACTTGGGGTTGGCCAAGAGAGCAGTAAAGTCGGTCATGGCACCAATGCCAAGGAAGATAAGTGGTGGATACCAACCCTGGCGCACACCTTGATAGAAGATGTTGAGCACAGAGTTATCCTCGTAAAGTCCTATCTCAAGTCCTGCATCGGCGCGGAAGGGGATATTGCCAAGAATGATGCCCAGTCCGATGGGGACGAGCAGCAGTGGCTCGAAGTCTTTCTTGATGGCGAGCCAGATGAAGAAGGCTCCCACCGCAATCATAATCAGGTTTCCTACCGTAGCGTTGGCAAAAGCCGTGTAGGTAAGAAACTCATGAAAGTTCTGTATGATAAACTGTCCTAAGTCCATAATTGTCAATTGTTTATTGTGAATTGTCAATTATCCAATGGTCATGAGGACAGAGCCTTCCATCACGCTTTCACCAGGTTTTACGGTGATAGAGGTAACGGTACCTGCGTACTCGCTCTCGATGTTGTTCTGCATCTTCATAGCTTCGAGTACCAGAACCACGTCGCCCTGCTTCACGGTGTCGCCTACGTTCACCTTTACATCGATGATGGTGCCAGGCAGAGGTGCCTTAACAGCCGAGCCAGAGCCAGCTGCTGCAGGCTTTTCGGCTACGGGTGCTGCAGGAGCTACAGCGGGGCGAGCCACAGCTTTGGGGGCTTCAACGTGTACCTTCTTCAGGGTACTTGCGGGGTTAATGGGTTGTTTCATCTCCACGTCGAAACGTACACCATTTACTACTACTTTGGCAACGTTGCCCTCCACTTCTTCTATCTCTACGTCGTAATCAACGCCTTGTACTTTATACTGATACTTATTCATATTGTTCAACGGATTTCTGGGGTTGTTGGGATTTTAGGTGCATTATGTGATGTTGGGATAACGGGCTTTGAGAAGTGAGTCATCTGACTGCCTTCGTCCGTCCATCCTGTTTCACGAACTTTGATAGTGATGATACCACTTTCTATATCGTGAACATCGTCTTGATACTGCTTCAGGGCCATAGAGATAACGGCAATGTAAACCTCTTTGTCTATACCCTTGGTCTTCAAACCGTCTTGCAGGAGGTTACCTGTGGCATGTGCCAGGTCGTGTGTAACCTCAACAGTCTTGGTAATGGGCTTGATGGGCTGGGTGTTAGCCACCTTCTTAGCCATCTCCACATTACGCATAACGAGGCCGAAAATCCAGAAGAACATAAAGAGCACGAACAAACAGAAGAACACGATACCCATGGCCAGCAGGGTGATGCCGAATCCGTGTGGGTCTTCGCGCTTCAGGTAGGCGTCCTTAGTCTCGTCGGTCTTGATAAAGTTCTCAATGCCAGGTGTTACGTTCTCAGGCGATTTAACTGCCCACGAGTTGGCGTTCTGTCGAGCATAGCTCTGGTCGGCAGCCAAGGCGGGGATGGTTACTGAGTCGATAAGTTCGGTGGCATTACCGTTGTAGAATCCCAGCCAGATGGGTTCCGACATGGGTACGTTGAGTGAGAGATGCAACTTGCTCTGTGTTGGGTTAGAGTTGCAGTAGAAGATCAGGTGCTGTCGCCCACCAATCTGCGTACGAGTATCGCCACTGGGGATGACACTCATGCGCTTGATGCGCTCGGGCACACTCATCTTGGGATCGAGTACGGAGCGGTCGGTAGTAAAATACATACCACGCACGTTATAGGTGGTGAACGAGGTGTTCTCCAGCTCTATCCATGCGTGGTTCTGTCCGTAATCATCCTGAATGCTGGCGGTATTGTTGGTCAGCACCTCGTTAATGCGAATGTTCTTGGCTCCTTGTGCCATCATCGCCGTGGTGCCAGCCAGCAATAGTCCGCTGAGCAGGATTTTGGTTTTCTTCATTTTGTTGGTAATTATTATATAAGTTTATTGTCTACTCCGTTATCCGCAGAAGAACAATACCACGATCTGCGCCGTGAAGATCCTGAGGAACATTGCCAGTGGGTAAACTGTTGAGTAACCCAGTGCAGGAGCTTCCTTAGAGCAGATGCTGTTGGCATAGGCCAGTGCGGGGGGATCGGTATAGGTACCAGCAATCATACCAGCCAGGGTGAAGTAGTTGAATCCGAACTTCCAGCGTGCAAGTGGACCTACAATCAGGATGGGGATGATGGTGATGAGGAAACCTGTGAGTACATAGAGCAGTCCGTCGCCCTGAACCACAGTCTCAAAGAACCCGGCTCCAGCCTTAATACCTACCGATGCCAGGAAGAGTACCAGTCCTATCTCACGCAACATCATGTTGGCTGATGTGGTGGTATAGGTTACCAAACGTATCTTATAGCCATAGCGGCCAATGAGAATAGCGATGATGAGCGGACCACCTGCCAGACCAAGCTTTACAGGTACAGGCATGCCAGGAATAGCTACTGGGAACATACCGAAGATGAGTCCGATGAAGATACCAACGAAGATGGTTGCGATGTTTGGTGCATCCAGACGGCGCACTGAGTTACCCATCTTGCCGGCTACGTTGTCTACGGCGTCCTCGGGACCAACCACCATGATGCGGTCGCCCACCTGCAAAGGCAGGGTAGGAGAGGCGAAGATGTCCATGCCGTGACGTGTTACGCGAGTTACGTTAACACCATAAACGCTCGAGAAGTGGAGCGAAGCCAGAGTCTTACCGTTAACCTTGGGGTTGGTAATTACGATACGCTTCGAAACCATTGGTTGATCCTGCTGTTCGAAGTCGATGTCGAGCTTAGGACCGATAAAGGCGGTGATAGCCTCCTGGTCGGCCTCGGCACATACAATCAGCATCTGGTCGCCCAGGTGGAATATGGTATCGCGGTTAGGGATAAATAGCTCGCCCTCGTGAACCAGACGAGATACTACGAAGTCGCGGTTCATAAAGTCGTGGACCTGCAGCAAGGTCTTGCCCTCCAGGTATTTATTGGTTACCTCAAGGTGCATCTTGTAAGGTTTCTTGTTAGCGTTGGTCTCGTCGAGTGCCTCGAGAGCTTTCTCCTCGTGGTCGAGTTTAACCTTGCAGATATACCTTACTAATATAATAGCGCCGATAATGCCCAGCACACCAAGTGGGTATGCGCAAGCATAGGCCGAAGCAATCTGTGGAGCGTTGCTGCCGAATACGGTAGAAAGGGCCTCGTTGGCAGCACCAAGTCCTGGGGTGTTAGTTACGGCACCATACAGTGTACCAACCATCATTGGCAGATTGGCTGTGTTGTTTGTGTCGAAGAAAATGTAGTAGCATCCGAACATAACGAGGATGTTCAGCAAGATAGCGCTGGCAGCCATTGCATTGAGCTTGATGCCCTGTGTGCCAAAACTCTCAAAGAAACCAGGACCCACCTGAAGACCAATCATGAATACGAAAAGGATTAGTCCGAAGTCCTGTACAAAGGTAAGAATGGGTGTTGGAGCGGTAAAGCCGATGTGTCCGGCCAGGATTCCTGCAAAAAGTACAAAGGTTACACCCAAAGAAACACCAAAAAACTTAATTTTTCCTAAATAAACTCCAATCGCTATCACAATAGCGTAGAGTAGCGTGATGTGCGCCACTGAGTCTGTTGTCGTAAAAAGGTCACTTAACCACTGAAATGATTCCATAAATAATTCTAAATAATACCTATTCTTTAAAATATCTCAAATTCGACTGCAAAGGTAGTTAAAAAATGCTCATCATTTGCATTTTTGTGCATCTATTTTTGGATAAATAGTGATTTTTTATTTCTTTCACACTTCAAAACGTCCTTTTGCGCAAAAAAGTTGTATCTTTGTCAGCTGAATAGTATAAACTTAAAACATATAACTTATATAATAATTAAACGTATCAAAATCTATGGCAAACAAAGAAAAACTCTTT
>Ga0265299_10001247_pt1 | contig 29670 bp, 2 predicted proteins | sample AusTroGonzalo_MG_4_FD_193485 | JGI IMG/M metagenome (GOLD analysis project Ga0265299, IMG submission 193485) | Bovine rumen microbial communities from tropical cattle in Woodstock, Queensland, Australia - Gonzalo_02 | ecosystem: Host-associated > Mammals > Digestive system > Stomach > Rumen ... | reverse complement strand
ACCAGGAACCATCTCAGTCCATTCCGTATCAATGTATTGGTTTTCCGCCACATTGTCGGCAATCTGTTGCATTTCTGTGCCGTCACAGTTGGCGCGATAAACACGGTATATCAAGTTTTCGGTACGGCTGCCGTCGGCCTTCATGATGATGTTGGCACGACTGGAGGTGGTGGTCATACTATAGCTATTGTTCTCCATGTCGTAGGGACCTTCGATGTCAGAATACTTGTAAGCACCAGCAGTGAAGTTTTGGGCACCCACTTGCCAGTTCACTCCAGAGGCCCATGCACCGGTATTGCGTTGGACGCAAATCAGGACACTGCTTTGGCCATCCCATGCAAAGTTGCCAACATTGAAGACAAACTCGTTCCAGCCCACAACAGGAGTCATATCGCCTTCATATACTTTTGTCATTGTGTTAGCCAGCGGAGAGGCAGAATTAACAGCAGTCTCTTCCACATTAGCCATCCAAATGGTGATATTGCTTTGGAGATTGTTGTTTGTTGCAGTGCAATTCCAGCTAAGGCTAGTCATGGCAGCAGTGGTTACACCAGCTTCCTCAAGCTCGCCGGCGGTAAAAAGTTGCTGACTGAGGGAGTAGTTGTAGAAACAATAGAACGGCAGGTAGCCATTAGTGCTAGTGCCTTCACCGATCTGGGCCTCAAAAGGAGCACCGCCTGTAAACTCATCCCAATACACTCTCACATATGGGCTGTTCGGGTCATTGACATCGGGATAATACTCAGCAACGACTTGCAAGGCCGTTATGGTCAAGTGAAGTGTTACAATGCTATCGCAACCATGTATAGTTTGACCCTCATACACATAATCTCCTGAATGGATATAGGTTTGTCCCATCCAACTATAAGAACCGTAACTCGTTACACTAAACTCCGATTCGTATGAATCATAGATATGCAACACCGTGCTAAGCGTGGCCACCAAAGAGTCTTGACCCAAGCTATTCAACTTATACACAGTACACGAAACTGCATAGTCACCAAGGTTGGCATATTCATGCGTAACAGGAATTCCAGAACCCGTTTGGCCATCGCCAAATGTCCAGTTGACTTGACTCACATCGTAGTTATAGTTCAAGTCGAAAGTAACCGTTTTACCACAGACATCCATATCACCTGAAACAGTTTGTCCATTGACAAGCACGTTCGTGTAAAGATCTTGAATAGCATTGGAGCCAACGGAATAGGCATAGCTTTCGTCGTCTCCAAGACCGTATACATGGGCTACAAATCCATTTCCAGAAGTGAACAAGGTGTGTGAGCCGTGCTCAATCGAAACTCTGGCATAGGAATACCCCGAATTGCCGGAAACAGTCTGGAACTCGGAAGCGATGCTGTTGCCGTCTAACAGTATGGATGACACGTCATCAGTATTCGTAACTATATTGACGAAATGATACTGAGAGGCACCAGAATTGAAGGTGCTGAAGGTAACATAGTCCATCCTTTGCTCAATCGGGCTAATTATCACCATTGATGGGTCGCCCATTTCTCCTGCACACTCTGAACCCGCATAATAAAGATAAACCATTGCTGGCTCTGATGTTTCGAGATACATGGAAGGATCGTCCGAAGTAATTTCAAACTGATAGGTTTCTCTTTGGTTGATTGTGGTAACGAGGGAGTTGTTGATGAAGATCTGACAACCGTTATTCGCTGCTGTGACACGTACGATATCAAAGGTACGCCAAGAAGAGCCTGTTACCACAAAATGATTACCCCAACAAGCAACGGGCATCATTTGTTCAACAATATGGTCACAATAGGCACAATCGGATGGGATATTGGCACATTCATTGCCAGCAAACACAGCAACTTTCTTGTTGCCAGACACGGATACTTGTGAACCACTGAAATCACCATCCGGGATGGACTTCACTTGATAGCATTGTCCGGCGTTTAAGGTGACCGAGAAAGGTTGATTGGCATAGTGGCCATTACTGGAATTTTCAGTTAATGTAATATAGACCGTCGTATTGTCTTCAACAGCAAGAACGGAAAACTCTGAGCATTGATTGGATAAGCTTTTTGAATATCGACTACGACTCACCTTCGTGCCGCTTCCTTCCATGCCAGGATAAACTTGTATGATATAGTTGGATCCTAAAGAAGGAGTGGGCAAGACATCTGCCACATCAAATGAATAAGCCATGAAATTGGAAGCGTACAATGAAATATCCTCTGTGGTCTCAACATGAAGACCCGTGTTGAGAATACAATCAGAATCCCAAAGTGAGTATGCTTCGCTTAAGGGAATGTCAATAATGGTCGTCGCTCCTACGGAAACTTCGAAACTGGTTGACCAATTCGTGTAAGGATTCGTAATGGTTCCTGTGCAAGGCAATGAACCCGATGCGATAAGACTCATGTAAACAGCGTTATTATCATTAGAATCATTGGGGAGGAACGTCACCCAAAAGTCATTTCCTACTGTGCTTTGTGAATTTGTCGAGTTACCTGGTTTCCCAATGCAGTTGGACCAAGTGATTTCAGAGCCGCTGCCTACATAGCCGCGAATCATCCAGCCATAGCCAGAAACACCAGCGGTGGCAACATCCATCCATTCATTGCCGTTGAGACTCACCCAACGGTTGTTCGGGTCGCCTGTGTCGACGCATGCATTGGCAGGATAGGTGCCATTTTCGCTGAACACAATCCACAGGTTCTGAGTGCCGTCGATAGCGACGGGCGTACTCAGGGTCACCTCGTTGAAGGCTCCGCCACCAACAGGATTGTAGTCCATCGTGCTTACCAAAGTCTCAGGAGCGGTGGTACCGCCAAGATAAATGTTCAGGGTGATAGGTTGGGTATTGTAATCATTCTCAAACAAAGCTACCTTTGTCAGGTTTTCGCCAGCGTATGAAGATAATATTTCGCTCGGGAACATACTAGCCCAGTAAATAACGCCGCCACCAGTGCCGATACTCGTGGCAACAGAACCATCATCATAATAAATCCAACCGTTGTCATAATTCACCCGTGAAGGCTCACCAAGATGGTTATTACTCGTGACGGGATCCAGAAAAACAGAAGCATCAATCGTATGATGGTTGGGAATCACTGGCGTGTTATTCCAATGGATTTCACTAACATTACCTCTTCCATCCACAACGCTGACACCATATTTGTAATTGCCTGGTGTCATTTCGGGCCATTCAATATCAATATACTGGTTTTCAGTAATATTATTGGCAATCTGTTGCACTCCGCTGCCATCGCAATTGGCACGATAGACACGGTATGTCAAGTTTTCGGTACGGCTGCCATCGCTCTTCATAATAATATCTGGACGAGTCGAGCTAGTGTTCATGCTTTGGGCGACCGTCGGGTCATAAGGAGCACTATCCTGATATTTATAGGTCGAAGCACTGAACGGGAAACTTGTAGTAGCCTGCCAAGAAACGGTGCTATTCCATTGGCCGTTGTTACGTTGACAGTAAATCAGGATGTTGCTGTAGCCGTTCCAAGCGAAAGTACCTTCGTTGAAAACGAACTCGTTCCAACCGATTTCAGGAGTCATGGCTCCTGTGTAGACGAGGGTCATGTCCGTCACAACGTGAGAAGTGGACGTCAAAGCCTCGTCATCAACGTTGGCCATCCAAATGCTGATGCCCTGCTGTTCGTAACCAGGGGCATTGGTGGCATACCAACTCAGGCTGGTCATCGGGGCGGTAGTCACACCAGCTTCTTCAAGCTCTGAAGCGAGGAAGAGGTTCTCACCGATGCTATAATTATAGAAAGTATAGAAGGGGAAATAATTAAATGTAGTAGTACCTTCACCAATCTGAGCCTCAAACGGAGCACCGCCTGTAAATTCGTTCCAATACACTCTTACATACGGGCTGTTCGGGTTGTTGACATCGGGAGAATACTCTGCAATGACCTGCAAGGTTGGTATGGTCAGATGAAGTGTAATAATGCTATCACAACCATGTACGGTTTGACCTTCATATACATAATCTCCTGAAACGGTATAAGTATTTCCCATCCAATTATAAGATCCATAGCTCGTTACACTTAACTCCGATTCGTATGAATCATAGATATGCAACACCGTGCTAAGCGTGGCCACCAAAGAGTCTTGACCATAGCTATCCAATTTATACACATTACACGAAACCGCATAGTCACCCAGGTTGGCATATTCATGCGTAACGGGAATTCCCGAACCTGTTTGGCCATCTCCAAAGTTCCAGTTGACTTGACTCACATTGTAGTTGTAGTTCAAGTCAAAACCAACCGTTTGACCACAAAGGTCCATATCGCCTGAAACAGTTTGTCCATTGACAAGCATGTTCGTGTAAAGCTCTTGAATGGCATTGGAGCCCACGGAATAAGCATAACTTTCATCGTTTCCAAGGCCATATACATGGGCTACAAACCCTGCTCCCGTTGTGGACAAAGTGTGAGACCCATGCTCAATCGCAACTCTTGCAAAAGAATACCCCGAATTGCCTGAAACAGTCTGGAATTCGGAAGCGATGCTGTTGCCGTCCAATTGAACGGAAGTCACATCGTCCGTATTCGTAACCACATTGACATAATGATACTGTGACGCGCCAGAATTAAAGGTGCTGAAAGTAACATAGTCCATCCTTTGCTCAATCGGGCTTATCATCACCATTGATGGATCGCCCATTTCTCCAGCGCATTCCGAACCTACATAGTAAAGATAGACCATCGCTGGCTCAGAAGTCTCGAGATACATAGAAGGATTGTTCGAAGTGATTTCGAATTGATAGGTTTGTTTCTGATTAATTGTGGTCACAAGGGAACCATTGATGAAGATTTGACAACCGTTATTTGCAGCCGTGACACGTACAACATCATAATCGCGCATGGTAGAGTTGGTTACCACAAAATGATTGCCCCAACAAGAAACGGGCATCATTTGCTCAACGATATGGTCGCAATAGGCGCAACTGTATGGAACAGTTGTACAACTATTCCCTGCAAATACGGCAACTCTCTTGTTACCAGATACGGATACTTGAGAACCGCTGAAATCACCACCATTAACAGATTTTATTTGATAGCATTGTCCAGCATCTAAAGTCGTCGAGAAAGTCTGATAGGCATAATGGCCATTCATGGAGTTGTCAGTCAACGTGATATAGACTGTCGTATTGTCCTCAACGGCAAGAACAGTAAATTCGGAACAGCTACCATCAGATCGGCTATTTGTATGGGAATTAGGACTCATCGCTATACTCCTGCTACCTTCGTTATAAGTTTGGATGATATAGTTGGATCCCAAGGAATATGTAGGCAAGACATCCGTCACATCAAATGTATATGGTCTGAAATTGGATGCAAATAATGAAATAGAATCTGTGGTCACGACATGAAGACCTATGTTGACTACATTGTCGGAATCGTCATCAGAATAGGCTTCGCTTGAGGGAATGTCAATAATGGTTGTCGCTCCAACAGAAACCTCAAAACTGGTTGACCAGTTGGTGTAAGGATTTGTAATTGTTCCCGAGCAAGGCGAAGAAGCCGTAGCAATAAGGCTTAAGGTTAAAGGATGTGTATCACTCGGTTCGTAATTCGGTAGGAACGTCACCCAAAAGTCTGTTCCTACAGTGTTTTGTGCATTTGTTGTCTTCACGCCTGTCACACTTAGCAACAGGATAAGCAGGGCAAATGTCACCCTTTTTAGTTGTAAAATTCTATTTTTCATAATAATTTAATTTATTGATTATGTATTTGTTGATTGATTATTTCCTCTCTTGCCCAGTATCTCAGGGAGCAGGAACTGCCCCCTGAAAACCAAGCACTTCCAATTTATTTAACAACAAGTTTATGGCAATAGGTACCCTTGTCTTCGGTAATGATTCTCACCGTGTAGATACCAGCCGTAATCGGAGCCACAATGCTGCCTGGGATTTGTGCCGAAGTTTCCACAGAAACTGTGGCACCCAATGCATTAACAATTTCCACACGGACAGGAACCTTGCATTCTGCATTCACGATGATGCTGAAACGTTCACCAGGAGCCACGGGGTTAGGATAAACCTGAACGCTGTTGGCGAACTCATCCATACCTGCTGCACCTCTGAAATGAACCACATAAAGGTCGTTGGCATCACCGACAATGGCGTTGGCCACAAAATTCAGGCTTTCTTCTGCATCGTAGTATTCCTTGCCTGTCTCCGTGTCGTAGAGTCTGAAGCTCAACTCAGCGGCATCCTTGCCTGAGATTGTCAAGAAGGCCACATAGTGGTTCAACGGCTCGGCGAAGATCAGCTTCACACTGCCACGGCATTCGCCGTTGGCAAAGGCAGCCAATTCGTAGTGCCCTGAATTGAGTTCCACATCGTTGAGGTCAACAACAGCCATCACAGTCATGTTGTCGGGATAGGCATAGACATTCAGCACCCAGTGGTTGTTCTCGGCGGTCAGGTTGTCCTTCAACGCTCCGCCCTTACCATTGTCAGGATAAGTGAAGGTGACGGGATCGACACTTGTCGAATAGTACATCAGACCCATACCAGGTTCGATGGTGCTGAGCGAGCCGAACCAGCCGTAGCCAGGATAGTAGTCGGCATAGCCTTGCTGCGACTTCAGCTTGTCGCCTGTAACTGCATTAATGCCAGCCATAGCCACATTGATATCCATCGTGGTGGAAGGCACGTATCCAATCCAAGTCCAACCTTGACTCAGCGTGATAGGATGCTCCGAAGGTACTGCTATATTGCCTGTCATGGTGACAGTACAGGCGGAATTGGTAATCACTCTATACGAAGATTCATTGTTGATGCTTGTGAGCGAACCGTACCAACCGTAACCAGCATAGTAGTCGGTGTAGCCGCTGGATTGTGAACGGATGGTGATGCCGTTGTCATCCAAACCTTCTTGCAACATGCTTAAACCATCGATGCCGTCTTGCTCAATGTAGGTACTCCACCAGTTGTAGCCTTCCGAGAAGTTGGAGACTTGTTCAGCAGCCGTAGCGTTGCCGAAATCAAACACATACGGATCGAACGGAGTACCTATGAAACCATCGGGAACGAAGGTTATGGTAGCAGAGCAGTCCAAGTCAAGTTCTTGGTCGAGGGAATGGTCGAAGAGGCGGAAGCTCATCACATCGCCGGCATCGCCGTAAAGGGTGAGGAACACTAAATAGCGGTCCACTTGTGGGAAATAGGTGAGTCTTTGCGTGCCACGACATACGTCACCGCAGAAGGCACCGATTTCCATAGCTGTGGTCTGCTGTTCCACGCCATTGATTTGAATAATACCCGTGACAGACATGTTGTAGGGATACTGATAAATGTCAACACCCCAATGGTTCCCATTGGAACTGAAGTGAGCCACGTATGCGGCATTTTCGGTTACGGTGAAGCTATAAGTAGCATTCGTGGAGACCTCAAAGCCGTCCTTAGTCCAATTAATAAAGGTATAATCCTCATTGGCGGTAGCAGTGAGCGTACAGGTTTGGCCTTCTCCATAGATGCCAGCACCTGTGATAGTGCCACCCTCTGACGGACTAGCTGTAGCTATGATTTCGAAGGTCTCTCCCATGAAAGCAGTCTGCGGACAACTCATCGAATAGTAGATGTTGTTGTTGGGGCAGAAAGCAGGGCCGTCATACACCACACGGATGTCGTATTGGTGGCTACCGATTTCGCCTTCGTCGAGGAAGTTGTCGTCAGGTGTAAAGCCTACAAGTTCGTTGTCGCGATAGACCATGGCACCGAGGATGCTCAAGTTGGAGCCAACTTCTCCCAATTCATATATGCCGATAAGGTTCGGAGATTGCTGAATGTCGCCAATGAAGGCCATCTTGCCATTGAAGTTGCCAACCGTGCAACCGCCAGAGGTACCATTCTCGTAGCCAGGCGTGTTCGAGAAATTGAACACAGAACCTTCGAGTATATTGGTCGTGATGTTGTAGTCATACACGCCGTTGTCACTGTTGTTGAAGCAGTACACGTGCTCCACATTGTTCTCGTCCTTGTAATAAGCAAGGTCGGAAGCACTTGCCGGCTCTGGACCCACTTGCACAATGGCACCAGTATGGTCGATGAGCGTCAGGTTGCCGCTCCAGTTGCCAATTACCCAGAAACCGTCGCGGACGGGATCGTAGGTGATGCCACGCATATCGCCGTAGGAGCTGGTGAACGTGTTAATCAGGCTATGGTTGGCCAAGTCAACGCAGTAAACCGTAGAGCTGTTGGCAACGCCGTAGAAGTAGGTACCGTCGTAAGTCATGCCACGAAGAGTACCGCAATCGGCAATCTCGAAGCCTTCAAGCATGTTGCCTTGCAGGTCATATTTGTAGAAGTTATGGGCGGCACTGCTATAGCCCCAGTTGGAGGTGTAGAAGTTGTCGCCGTCATAAGCCACACCATAATGGCCTCCCTCTGCTGCATAGAAGGTAGCCATCAAATCCCACATTTCACGGTCACCTTTCATCTGATTCTCCCTACTTTCTGGATATATCCAACTGACAAGGTTGCCTTCTTCAGTAGTTGTAGCGAAGAGTTCGCTTGTACCTTCATAGTTGTCGCAAGCTTGGTACACCCAGTTCACTTCTACCCAATCAGTCGTACCCATAGTGTAAACTCTGGACACCTTACAACGGTAGGTCTCACCTTCAATGAGGTCTTCAACAGGCAGTTGCATGTAATTGTCTGGGGTGTTACCGCTAAAGATAACATTGTCCTCCGTGTCGGTCAACACCACTTGATTGTATTCTAAATGACGCTCACCGCTCTTAGCACCATTAGTCAGAGCAATATCGTCCAAGCACATGACGTACTGATCGTAGCAGTCAAAGTGACGGAAGGCGATGTAGCGAGCATTGCCAGCATAGGCACTTAAGTCAACAGTGTAGTTGTACCAGGTGCCTAATCTGAGACCTTCACCTTCGCGTGAAGCGCGACCGCCTGGCAAGCCTTCTCTTTTTGCGGTCAGCGTCCATTCCTGGACACTTTGGAAGTCACTCGGGGCTGTGCCAGTTGTTGACACAAACACGCCAAAGTGGTCGGCAGCATAGTTTGCGTCGGCAGCAGCCACCCAGAAGTCAAGTTGTGAACCATTAGTGAGGTTTACGACAGGTGAAATCAAGTACTCGTCAGGGGTTATAGCACCCACACCGTTAATAAAGGAACCACTGCAAATGGCATTCGTACCATTATGATACCAGTCGAGTGTCAAGCTTGCATAATAGGTCCACGTGGTAGGAATATCACTTGTCAAAGTCCATGTGTAACCGTCACCGTTGACATCAATAATCATCCAGCCTTCAGGCATGCCATTCTCGAAGTCAACGCTAAAGGTATCGCCGTCACCATTGCTCGGCAAACTCTCAGCGTTCCACATGGCCCAGCCTGTACTGGATACATAGAGATCGCTCACAGTGTATAGAATCTCGTTCATCACATAGTTCAACGAAGTAGCATCCCAGATGCTAACCTGCTCAGAAATGGTTTCATAACCTTCCTTAGTTATAGTCACTTTATAGTCACCCTTGCGGAAGCTGTCCCAAGCATAATAACCAGTGGCATCCAGTACGATATCAGGCATAGGATAATTCTGTTGCTCATTAGAATTTTGGTTGATGAATCTAACCATGGTGCCTTCAGGGCTGTCGCCGCTGTTGAGCGTCACTGTGATATTCACTTCACCTTCGCCAAGCATCATATCTTTGCTTATCGGATACGACCATACAATCTGTGATTCACGAGGCAGTTGGATAGAAGAAAAGTAGTATTCCACATCATCAATATTCAGATAGAACATGTCAGAGCAGTTAAAGTGGCGGATGGCAATGTAACCATTTTGTCCAGCATATTCACTTAAATCGATTTCATAATAGTACCAGTTACCTTGATCACGGAAATCACTGTTTTCATCATTACGCATACCCTCTCCTTTTATGAAACGGTTACCGGCCTTGGCTGTCATGGTCCATTCCTGAACCATCGTGAAGTCATTCGGGTCGGTGTTGCCGGAGGTGGAAACAGCCAAACCAAAGTGTTCGGCAGCGTAAGAGGCATCCTGCGCACAAGCCCAGAAGCTAAAGATACCTCCTAAAGGCATTTGCGGCGTAATGAGATAATTGTCGGGATACAAGGCACCATAGTTATTGTCGTAGCTTTGGCTAATCATGCAATCATCAGAACCATTGTGACCATAGCCTGTGCTACCCAACTTGGTACTTGCCAATTGCCATCCATAACCTGAAGGAGAACCGCCATCGATGGTACTCCAATTTTCAGGAAGACCTTCATCAAAGTCTTCACTAAACACACCATCACGATCATTGCCTTCAAGCATGACAACAGAAGAAGGCTGTTGATTCGTTTCACCCCAAGTGATTTGGCTTTCGCGGTTGCCTTCGTAGACACAACTCACACCATACTTATATACACCCATCTCCACATCCGACCATGTAACATCTATTAATAAGGTGTCGGTCATTTCATCAGCAAGCAGCATTGTATTATCTTGGGTATATGGCCCATAATTATAAGCATCCGTGCGGTAGACACGGTAATACGAGAAAGCACGTGTGTTGTTGGAAGTCATCGGAATAATTTGAGCATTCGGGTTGACGCAAACTGCGTTGACGCTGTTGTCGCCCTTTATGTAAGTGCGCAGATTACTGTTAAGCGTACTCTGACCAACGGCGGCAGGAGCATTATCGGCGGTACCGACAGCCACGCTACGACCAGCACGGTTGGTGAACCAATGTCTCATGGTCCAGGTGCCGTATGTCAGGTGCTCCCAACCATTGCCACCTTCCCACCATGTGCCGAGGTCGTTCAGGTCGCCGCAGCAACCGGCAGGCCAGCTGCTCACGGTGGTGTTAGCCGTCCAAACCACCCAGATCGGGTCGTTGCCAGTCACATTGACAGGAGTCGTCAGATCCCAGTCAACCCAAGCGTTCTGATAGCTCGGAACGTCGACCGTAAGTTCGCTCACCATCGTACCGGAGGCAGGTTCTTCGCCACCGACATAGATACGGCAGGTGTAGTTGCCACCAACGGCACCGTACATGTCATCGGAGAACAAGGAGACCTTGGTAATCTGGCAACCAGCATAGTTGTTGTGCAGGAAGGTAACAGGATACTCGTATGCCCAGCTCGGGGTCGTGGTCAGGTTGCTGCCGACAGCGTTGTTGAATTCGCTCTCGCAGTAGGTGTGCCAACCAGGTTGTGCGAGTTCGGGTTGCTTGTAGAAGGTGATGTAGTCGACATAGAAGCAGTCGTCACCTTGTGAGATGACGAAGTCTTCAGTGTATTCCCACTTGAAAGTGTGGTCACCAGCGGTGATGTCAAACTCCTTCTTGGCCCAGTTGACTTCGCCAGTGTAGCTGCCCATCTGGACACCATCAATGTAAAAGTAACCATAGTCCCAACCGCTTTCAGAGCTAATCTTGCCGAAGAAGCTCATGATACCATTATCAGGAATATTCACCGTTACCTGCATAGTGGAGGTAGAACTCAGCACTTGCTGGTTGCCGCTCTTCATGCAGTAGATGCCTTCATACGGATTGGTGGTAGTGATTTGCCAAGGATAGGTCGGATCAAGTTGCCAATCGAACTTGCCGAAATCACCAGTCTCAAAGTCTTCGATAATTTCCTCACCAGGCAAGCCACAGCCCCAGTACACCTTAACATAAGGGCTCTGGAGATCCAAACTATCAGGATAATACTCGGCAATCACCGAACAAACAGAATTAAAGCTTTCGTCAAGGATGTAATCTATCGGGCTTGTCGTCTGGTTATAGTTGATAACAATCGGATTGCCTTGGATAGGCTCGGTGGTGGTTTGGTAACCAGAGCAGGCAGTCCGACCATTGTAACTGCCAGCATAAATATTACCGCTGTAGTAACCCTGACTGTCAGTCTGGAAATTGTAAGTGTGGCTGACACCAAACTCATCTATGCCATGCATGGTCACAAAAGCTCCAGCGATGCTTGTCGTGCCGTCTTGCTCGTAAACATTACCAGCCACGTTGCCATAGCCCGAAACCTTCACATTCACGGCATTTGAAGGAGCAGATTCGCCCTCGTCGTACACGGCAGTCACATAGTAAATGTAGCCATTCATGTTGTAAGCCAAAGGACCATCTGTAAAGGTAGTGTTGTTGATGTCGTTCATCTGAGTCTCACCAATCTTCACACCATCGCGGTAGACGTAGTAAGTGTGATAAGCGCGGTCTGAAACAGCATCCCAATAGAGGACAATTTGCTCATCATCGAACACTGTATAGTCAACAGCATAGAGGTTCTGCGGTATATTAAGGTGGGTCGTGAATCCCCAAACTTGACCCAATACACCATCGGGGCAACCATCGTTGCGTTGGTCGATGCGCCAGAAGTAGTTGGTGTTGTTGTTCAGGTTGAAGACCCAAAAGTGCTCCGAAAGAGTATCGGTCCAGTCCACTAAAGTCTCTTCACAATAATAGGTAGTGCCGAACATGAGACGATATTCTGTCGTCCTACTGTCGAGATCCCAAGCCAATTTGACAGAAGTATTGATCTCAGTAGCAGCATCAGCAGGATAGGGATTGGTTGCCAATTCGGGACAAGGCACTTCGTCTGCGTTGATTTCAACAGTAAATTCATCGCTGGTTGAGGAAGCCACAAGATAATAGGTGCCAGGAGTAACAGTAAGGTCGCTGATGACCCCATTGCTATTACCACCACCGTTAGAAACAATAGTGATATCGTCAATCCAAATCTCATATTCGTCGTAGTTCACATCGTGGAAGGCAATCCATATTTCCTGACCAGCAAAAGCACTCAAGTCAATGCTGTGTGAACGCCAGTTGTTATAACGGTTATTCGAATGACGGTCCTCAACCTTGGCGTTTGAGCGGCCCTTGGCACCGCCACTCCAAACTTGCGTGAAGTCGTTAGCAGTTGGATTGTTGGCAGTGGTGACGCATACCGAGAAGTTTTCAGGATAGCTGTCGTTGGCATTATCGGCCCAGAAGGTTAACGTTGAACCCTCAGCAATGTAATACTTCTGCGGAGAAACGAGATAACTATCTGTGTTATAGGCACCAACATAGTCAACATACGAATAGCACATGGCAAAACCTGTACCGCTGTGTGCGAGCGTAGTGTAATCATAACCGCCAAGATTTTCTGAACTATGTATCCATGTACCTTGATCTGCATTGACATCTACGACTGTCCAACCATCAAGACCTGTTTCAAAACTATAGGTGACTTCGTTGCGATTGCGGCCACCATTAGCCTTCATAATGATGTTGGCGCGGTTTGTACTCGAAGTGGTCATTGAATGAGTCTGATTGATAGCGTCATAAGCGTTATTGTCATTGTAGGCGTAACACATACCGGTGAAGCCTGGATTGTGAGTTTGCCAACTCACAGAGCCTTGCCAGCTACCATTGTTTCTCTGGCAGACAATCAACACATTACTAGTTCCATCCCAAGAGAAGCTACCTTGGTTGAAAACAAATTCATTCCAACCAACAGTAGGAAGAATATTTTCACCAGTGTAGACTAGAGTCATGCCATCGGTGATGTGAGAAGTGGAAGTTAACTCCGAATCACTCACGTTAGCCATCCAAATACTGATATTGCTTTGGAGAGTAGTACATGTGGTTGACAACACATTCCAACTTAAACTGGTCATCGGGGCAGAAGTCACGCCTGCCTCTGCCAACTCGCTAGCGAGGAAAAGATTCTCGGCAAGGGAATAGTTCCAAAGGGTATGGAAGGGGAAATAAGTCGAAGTGGTGGTCGAGTTAGGATCACCAATCATGGCTATGAATGGTACATTGCTGCCTCCAATTTGAGGTCCTGTGTAACAGTTCCCCAAATCGGGACCACCAACTCCATGGAAGTCTTCAGGATAAAGAGCCACCTTGCCGTTTTCGCCGTTTGTGACAGAAGCGTTCAGGTAAGTGTCTTCTGTGAAAACAAGTTTATACACGGCATCAGCACCGTCAGCGATGTTGGTCGGAGGCAGACGGTAGTTGTCGTAAAGCGGGATGTCATTTGCATTCAGCGTGGCCGTATAGGGGAAAGATGTCACCAATTCGGCAAGCTCCCAAACATCAGGGCTAACAGGATCGTATGCCGTAGCAGTTACAGCGAATTGTGCTATTTCATTGTTTCCATGATTGACGACCAAGTTGGCATTGACTACACCTGAAGCAGTACCCACACTACTTAAGTTGAGGTTGACACTTTGGTTGTTTCCTAAAGTGTAGGGCAATTCAAAGTCAACAGGTTCAACCTGGAAGAAGGGGTTGTTGACCGTGATACTGTTGAGAGTAGTTTCGACACCTTCGTTGTAGATGTCAGCCTCTATAGGACGCATCCAAGCACCATTCGGGCGGGAACCAACATTAATGATATCAACTTCCTCACCGTTTTGAATGACGAGAATTTGATTACCAACACCGCCGCCAGCGCCAACACCCTTAATGATGATGTTGGAACGGGTCGTGCTGGTGTACATGGTATTGGCAACCGTCACATCATAAGCACCAGAATCCTGATAACGGTAAGCCATGGCATTGAAATCAACATTACCAGCTTGCCAGCTAATAGTGCTGTTCCATGCACCGTTGTTTCTCTGACAGAAAATCAACACGTTGCTCGTGCCGTCCCAAGTGAAAGTACCGACATTGCAGGGGAATTCATTCCAACCAGTGACAGGAGTCATGCTACCCGTGTAAACCAGGGTCATACCCGTGGTCACGTGAGAGGTGGTTGTCAACTCGGTGTCGCTAACGTTGGCCATCCAGATACTGATACCTTGCTGCTCGTAGCCAGTTTCATTGGTGGCATACCAGCTCAAGCTCGTCACTTGGCCAGGTTGCACTCCAGCTTCAGTCAACTCAGAAGCCAGGAAGAGGTTCTCGGCGATGCTGTAGTTGTAAAGCGTGTAGAAGGGGAAGTAACCGGTAGTGCTGGTTCCTTCACCGATCTGGGCTTCGTAAGGAGCACCGCCACCTGCCGTGTAGTTGAAGGTCGTTTTCGGCAGGAAGTCGCGCTGGTTGAAAGTAGCGCTAGCAGGGCTAGAGCTGTTGTAACCACTGGCGGAAACACCAGTAATAGTTTCACCATACCAGTATGCGGAACTGTAAGAACCTGTTGTGGTTTCATAAATACCCACGAGTAAGTTGCCACCATTGTAATGGTAAGGTGTAGTGAAATCGATAGTTATTTGTTTCTCACCACCTGTAGCATCAACACTACCCTCGTAAACGATGGTGGCATTCGCCATGCCGATGTAGTTACTAAGGGTATTCTCAGCCACCTCCTTCATATAGACTTGGAAGGAAGCAGTGCCCCATGTGTTTGTGTTATTTGAATTCTTATAGAATGTCAGACTGTTGATGTTCGCACCAGCCATGGATACTAACTCGCTGGCGGGATAAATCATCTCGCTTCTGGTGTATTCATCTACCCACAAGCCATAGAACGGAACGTAACTACTGGTAGATGTACCATCATGTACAGTCAGTTCACCGCTGTTGCCAGCCGTGAATCCAATCTGAATGTTGGCACGATTAGACGATGTGTACTTGGTGCCGCTATATGAATCTAAGTCGTACGGGTCTGGATCGTAGTTGTCACTGTGATATGAAAGAACCATATTCGTGGCATTGGTATAATAGAAGTATCGTGTACTATAGCCCGGAGTGTACTCATGCATACCAATCACCAAATTGCTTGAACCATCGTAGAAGAACGGAGTGTCAAGCATAATGGTCGTCCAACCAGGCTCAAAGGTGACTGTGCCACTAAACACCAAGTTCGAAGCTGTAACAGGTTCATAATCTGTGCTGCTTGCGAAACTGTCTCTTGACGCATTTTTCATAAACACTTCAATTTCATTGGTTTGGGCAGCATCACCTTCACGAAGATTGAAACCAATGGAAGTAATCATCCCCGCAGTTCCGATTTCTTCGGCAGTGTAAATTTGCTCAACGAATGAATAGCCCCAAAGGGAATTGTACGGGGTAACGTATGTTGTAGATGTACCATCGCCGATTTCAACCACAAGATTTCCTCCTGGTGTAATCGGTTCTGAGTTGAAGTTGGCCACATACTCGGCACTTTCTGTCACAGTGAAACTGTAAGTGGGGTCTGTGGACACTATTGCACCATCCTTGGTCCAGTTCGTGAAGCTATAGTTTGTGTTGGCAGTAGCCGTCAGCGTGCAAGAGCCACCCTCTACATAACTGCCTCCACCCACAACAATACCGCCTTCAGTCGGGTTGGCTATAGCGGTGATGAGATAGATGTCGGTACTGCCTTCTACGACAATGTCTTGGATATAAGGCTGGCGTTGTGGCTTGGTAACCACAATCTTTACTTGCCCTGAACCAACTGGAGTAACGGGTACATTAACACTGCCCGAAGCTGGCACTAAAGCTGCGCCGAGCAAAGTATTGTTTTGCGAGATGCCGACGTATGATCCAGCTTGGGCATTCACCGTGAACGAGGTAGCACCTGCAGGGAAGGTACTGGCATGACTTACACTATTGGCTGTCGGGTTCACGCGATAGGGCATGATGGAACCATCGCCTAGCACATGGTAGGCTTGCCAATAATAGGTCGGGTTGGTACTGGTTTGATAGTTTCCAGCGTGGGCATAACATACAGCAATGTTGCCGAGGAAGGTCATGGAAGAAACCGTATTATAAGTATCGTCCATCCAAACGGCATCATAAATACCCGTGGAAGAGCCTGACTGGCTTGGCGTACTGCTGAACGTGTTTGTGGCACCCACACCAAAATAGTAGTCTTCATACCAATAAGTCACGGGGCAAGAGCCGATGTAAGAATAGGCACCTTTGTTCGCGCCGCGAATCAAAGCCTCACCTAAGCAAGGTGAGCTATAGCCGTAATTACCCGACAAACAGCAATTGCCCATGGCAAGAAAGTATTTGTTGGCATTCGTCAGAGCATTCGCGTTTGAAACCGTGAATGACGGGTCGCTCCAACTTGTCTCGCTACCGTGGGCCGTGTAGTTGATGAAGCTCACGCCAGAGTTTAAAGTGTTATAACAGTTAGTGTATTGGCCCTGACTAAGATAGGTATTTACTGTCGTGAAGCCGTGTGATGTATTATAATAATACGTGGTGGCGTAATTGATAGTAGGCTGTCCGACGCGAGGATTCCAATAACTGTCCCAACCGGCGATGAGTGTTGTTTTGCTCAAGTAAGTCGGGTCTGGCATAGTGTACTGCTCGTATTGTAGAATCTTGTCGACAATGGCCGTAAGCTGAGTAGTGTTTTCTGCCGACATTCGGCTGTAGAACATGTCGGGGAAGTAGTCACTATCGACTGATCCGTAATAAAGGTCAGTCACTTCTTGGGTTTGGCTTCCAGTTGTGCCAGGCACTTGCGCCACATCACCCACCAGGATGAGGAAAGTGGGGGTGGCACCTTGATTGACACCAGTATTGTAGAGGTTTTGCACATAAGAGCGGATGGCACTATAGGTTGAGCCAGTCTGCGAAGTGGTATATACATTCACATCGAAACCTTTCTGGATTTTCCAATTAATCCAAGGCTGCAAGGCAGACATGTAGTTTTCAGGCGTGATGACAATCATGTGGACAGGATAAGCCATCAAGTCGGGATGGTCGGAATAAACGTCCAGGATTTGACGATAGTTAAACATTTGTTTGTAAACAATGTCGAAATAAGGGCTGTATGTGTTTACCAACATGCGCTCGGTCTCGGCATAGTCGGCACCCTCAAAACTAACCTCCACTTCGATGTTGTTGAACACACGTAAGGTATTGGAAGCAGGGTTGTAGCTCACAGGATTGATGACCAAAGAGCCGATACGGATGCCGCGCATGGTACCTTGCACTTCGATTGTGGCTTCAGGAGCCGTGGCGAGTGCTCTTGTTTGATAGGCGGTAGCGTTGTAGACAAACTCGATGTCTTCAGGCCTTTGGTCCTTACGGACGGAAGGCTGATGGGGCATAATGGTGTTGATACCGTATTCTGAGAGACGGTAATCTTTTGTCGTGTAATTGATTACTCTGACATGAGGCGTGGCTCCCATGGGCACGGCCAAAAGCTGATGTGTGGCCGGCAGTTCAGGGCTGCCAATTTCACCAGAAGGATAGGTGCCAGGCAAAGTGATTTCTGAGAAGGTGCCTCGCTCGGTAGCTACTTCAATGCTCTCAATGGAACTATAGCTGAATACGGCGCGAAGTGCAGTAAATTCGCTTCTCGTAATCTCGGCCTTCGACTCGCTGCGCAAGTCAATTTGGCCATTTTGTGCCAGAGCAAACATGCTGCTCAAGACCAAAACAGCAAGCATCACAAGCGCTTTAGCGCCCTGACATGCTTTCAGGAATGGCTTAAATGCATTCCATTTCTTTTGTAATGTACTGTTTCTCATAATGTTATGGTTTTAATAAATATAATATATCATGTTGCAAATCTAAGAATTTTCTTTTTACTTTTTCTATTTTATGGAATATTTTTAAGTATTTTCTGTAATATTTTTTATACATTTTAGACGATTATAAATTAGACAGTTATAAAAAGGAAGCCCATAAACGAATCGTTTTATGGACTTCCCGAAAAATCTAACAAAAAACTTATTTAAACTTACTTGACTATAAGTTTGTGGATAATCGTCCCTTTTCCTTCCACGGTGATGAGCAGTGTGTAGACACCGGCGACATTCGGGGCGGTGAGGGTTTGTACAGACGGTGCATGCACCGTCTCTACCACCACTCCCAATGCGTTGACGATTTCAACACGGACAAGGTTGTTCACATCGTCATCCAAGCCGATGCTGAAATTCTCGCCACAGTTCACAGGGTTAGGATAGACTCGTACACTGTTGGCAAACTCATCCAGGCCTGTCGTGCCTCTGAAGTGGATTGTAAAGAGGTTGTCGGCGTCGCCCACAATGGCATTGGCTGTGAATGTGAGGCTTTCCTCTGCATCGTAGTATTCCTTGCCTGTCTCCGTGTCGTAGAGCCTGAAGCTCAGCTCGGCTGCATCCTTGCCCGAAACGGTCAGGAAGGCAACATGGCGGTTGATGGGCTCGGCATACGTCAGCCTCACGCTGCCTCGGCATTCGCCGTTGGCGAAGACGGCCAGCTCGTAGCTGTCGGAGGCCAGTTCCTCGTCGTCAAGGTCGACCACCGCCATCACCGTCATGTTGTCGGGATAGGCATAGGTGTTCGGAACCCAGTGGTTGTTCTCGGCGGTCATGTTGGCTCTCAGCTCCCCGCCCTTGGCGTTGTCGGGATAGGTGAACGTGACCGGGGTGCTGCTCGTCGAATAGTACATCAGGCCCATGCCGGGCTCTATCGTGGCCAGCGAGCCGAACCAGCCGTAGCCTACATAATAGTCCGCATAACCCTGCTGCGACTTCAGCTTGTCGCCCGACGCAGGGGTCATACCCGACATCGCCGCGTTGATGTCCATCTCCGTCGAGGGAACGTACCCTATCCATGTCCAGCCTTGGCTAAGCGTGACGGGGTGCTCCGAAGGAACGGCGAGGTTGCCCGTCATCGTCACGGAGCATGGCGCACTCGTGATGACCCTGTACGACGACTCGTTGTCGATGCTCGTGAGCGAACCGAACCAGCCGTAGCCTGTATAGTAGTCCGTGTAGCCGCTCGCCTGTGAACGGATGGAGATACCGTTGCCGCCCAGGCCTTCCTGCAGCATGCCCATGCCGTCGATGCCTTCCTGCTCGATGTAGGTCGACCACCAGTTGTAACCTTCCGAGAAGTTGGTGACCTGGTCAACGGTCGTGATGCCGAAGTCGAACACGTAGGGGTCGAACGGGGTGCCCATGAAGCCGTCAGGAACGAAGGTTATCGTTGAATTACAGGACAGGTCAAGCTCCTCGCCAAGGCTGTGGTCGTAGAGACGGAAGCTCATCACGTCGCCCGCATCGCCGTAGAGGGTGAGGAACACCAGATAGCGGTTCACTTGCGGGAAGTAGGTGAGTCTTTGCGTGCCACGGCACACGTCGCCGCAGAACGCACCGATTTCCAAGGCTGTGGTCTGTTGCTCCTCGCCGTAGATCTGGATGATGCCTGTCACCGACATGTTGTAGGGGTACTGGTAGATGTCAACACCCCAGTGGTTCCCGCCGGAACTGAAGTTGGCCACATAGGCGGCGTTCTCGGTCACGGTGAAGCTGTAGGTAGCGTTCGTGGAGACCTCTACGCCGTTCTTGGTCCAGTTCGTGAAGGTGTAGCCCTCGTTGGGAGTGGCAATGAGCGTGCAGGTGGTGCCTTCAAGGTAAGGGCCTGCTCCTGTCACCGTGCCACCATTGGAAGGATTGGCGGTAGCCGTGATCGAACAATAAGTCTGGGCATTTGTCTTCTCAATGCAGTTGGACCAGTAGATTTGTCCATTATCATCGCCAAGTTCATAAATGCCGATAAGGTTCGGACTCTGCTGAATGTCGCCAATGAAGGCCATCTTGCCATTGAAGTTGCCAACAGTGCAACCGCCAGAGGTACCATTCTCGTAGCCAGGAGTGTTCGAGAAGTTGAACACAGAGCCTTCGAGTGTGTTGGTCGTGATGTTGTAGTCATACACGCCATTGTCGCCGTTGTTGAAGCAGTATACGTGCTCCACATTGTTCTCGTCCTTGTAATAGGCAAGGTCGGAAGCACTTGTCGGCTCTGGACCCACTTGCACAATGGCACCGGTGTGGTCGATGAGCGTCAGGTTGCCGCTCCAGTTGCCAATCACCCAGAAGCCGTCCCGGACGGGATCATAGGTGATGCCACGCATAGCACCGTAGGAGCTGGTGAACGTGTTAATCAGGGTATGGTTGGCTAAGTCAACGCAGTAAACCGTAGAGCTGTTGGCAACGCCGTAGAAGTAGGTTCCATCGTAGGTGATGCCACGGAGAGTGCCGCAGCCGGAGATCTCAAAGCCTTCAAGCACGTTGCCTTGCAGGTCATATTTGTAGAAGTTATGGGCGGCAGCACTATAGCCCCAGTTGGAAGTGTAGAAGTTGTCGCCGTCATAGGCCACACCGTAATGGCCTCCCTCTGCTGCATAGAAGGTAGCCATCAGATCCCACATTTCGCGGCTGCCAGTAGATGCACTGTTGGCAGAAGAAGCATGGCAAATCTCCATGCCCATGGCCTCGGCCTTCTCCGGAGTCAGCGGTTGATGGACTTGAGTATTTGCACTCACAGGTTCAACCCAATTAATAGCTCCTTCCCTACCATTAGATACAATGCTGACACCATATTTGTAATTACCAGGAACCATCTCAGTCCATTCCGTATCAATGTATTGGTTTTCCGCCACATTGTCGGCAATCTGTTGCATTTCTGTGCCGTCACAGTTGGCGCGATAGACACGGTATGTCGAACGGTCTGACCTTGTGGTGCCCAATGTCACATCATCAATGTCTAAATAGAACATGTCGCTACAGTTGAAGTGACGAATAGCTACATATCCCATACCGCTGTATGCACTCAAGTCAACAGTGTACTCATACCAATTGCCTTGAGAGCGGCCGCTACGATTACCCTCGATGGGTTTGCCGTTGGCAGCGCTACCCTTGGCGGTCATCGTCCACTCTTGGAGCATAGTGAAATTGCTCGGATTGGTGCCTGTCGTCGAAACAGCCACACCAAAATGCTCAGCAAAATAACTGGCATCTTGGGCGCAGGCATAGAACCTGAGGACGCCACCAAGTTCAACCTGAGGCGAAACAAGGTAATTGTCTGGATAGAGAACAAGACCTTGGTAATAGCTCTGGCTCAATACACAATCGTTGGAACCGTTATGGCCGTAACCCGTACTCATGATTTCGCTGGCCACATACCAACCATAGCCGTCACCGTCGGCATCAACTGAAGTCCAGCCTTGCATACTGCTGTCTTCAAAGTCATAGGTCGTGCCAGAGAGGGGCGGTTCGGGCTGGTTGTAGAAGCTTATATAGTCGACATAGAAGCAGTCGTCATTGCTGTTCACACTACTGTCCTTTGTGTATTGCCACGTGAAGGTGTGTTCACCTGCTGTGATGGCGAAGATGTGCTCAACCCAGTTGCCGTTGCCGGTATAGCTGCCCATTTGGACACCGTCAATGTAGAAGTAACCGTAGTCCCAGTTGTTTTCGCTGGAAATCTTACCGAAGAAGCTCATATCGCCATTGACCGGGACTGCGACCGTCACGCTCATACTAGATGTCGAACTCGCAACGCCAGTGTTACCGCTCTTCATGCAGTAATTGCCTTCATATGAATTAGTGGTGGTTACAGACCAAGGATAAGTGGGATCCACCTGCCAACTGAACATGGAGAAGTCACCTGTCTCGAAATTTTCCAAATTGCCCATACCAGCTCCCCAATGTACTCTCACATACGGGCTGTTCGGGTCATTGACATCGGGATAATACTCAGCAACGACTTGCAAAGTTGGCGACGGTGGTGTGTTTGCCGTGAAATTGGCTACATAATCGGCAGATTCTGTCACCACGAAACTGTAGGTGGCATCGGTGGAAACCTCTACACCGTTCAAAGTCCAGTTGGTAAAACTATAGCCTGAATTGGCTGTAGCGATGAGGGTGCAAACTTGACCTCCAGCATAAACATCTGCACCGTAAACTGTTCCACCATTGGAAGGATTAGCGGTAGCTGTGATTGAATAATAGGTCACGCTATTGGGTTTCTCAATGCAGTTGGACCAACTGATTTCGGTGCCACCGCCTTCTTCTACATAGCCGCGAATCATCCAAGTGTAGTTAAGACCATAGCTGGCCACATCTTCCCATGAAGTGCCGTCAAGACTGATCCAACGCCCGTTGGCATCGCCAGTGTCGGTGCAACCGGTAGCAGGATATGTTCCATATTCGCTGAACACAATCCAAAGGTTTTGTGTGCCATCAATACCCACAGGCGTATCCAGAGTAACCTCGTGGAAGCCTTCACTGCCAGTCGGGTTGAAGGTCTGAGTGCTCATTAAAGTACCAGGAGCAGTAGAGCCATCCAAGTAGATGTATGTCGTGACGGCATCCGTGTTCAGGGAAGGATTTTCATACAAAGCGATCTCGGTCAGGTTTGTGCCTGCGTATGCAGTCAGTGATGAAGCTGGAATCATGATTCCCCAATAAATGGTGCCACCGCCAGTACCAATAGCATCCGAATAGGTGCCATTGTCATAGTAGAGCCAACCGTTGTCATAATTCACCCGCGAAGGTTCACCAAGATTGTTATTGTTGATGACAGGATTCAGGAAAGCAGAAGCATCAATCGTATGATAGTTGGGAATCACAGGTGTGTCATTCCAATGAATTTCACTGGCATTGCCTCTTCCGTCCACTACACTGACACCATATTTATAATTGCCTGGTGACAACACTGACCATCCATAGTCAATATACTGATTTCCAGTAATATTATCGGCTATCATCTGTGCCTCACCACCTCCGCAACTGGCGCGGTAGACGCGATATGTCGAGCGGTCTGACCTTCCGATGCCGAATGCCACATCATCAATGTCCAAATAGAACATGTCGGTGCAGCCATAGTGGCGAATGGCAATGTAACCTGTGCCTGTGTAAGCACTCAAATCAACATCATAGTAATACCAATTGCCTTGTGCTCGTGTACCTCCACCACGCGAGGCATCGCCTTCAATAGCGCGTCCCCTGCTATTTTTAGCCGTCATAGTCCAGCTCTGTACCTCTTGGAAGTTGTTCTGGTTGCCCAATGAGACATACACACCGAAATGTTCGGCAGCATAAGCATTATCTTGAGCGCAAGCATAGAAAGAGAAGTGAGACCCATTGGTGATGGTTACCTGTTCGGAAACTAGGTAGTTGTCGGGAGTAAGTGCACCTATGGTGTTATCGTAACTCTGCGATAGCATACAATCTTCTGAAGCATTGTGTCCGTAACCACTACCCATTTTTTCGGTAGCAAACATCCAACCGTTGCCGTCGCCATCAGCATCAATGGTCGTCCAACCAGCAGGCAAAACACCATCGTCAAAGTCATAATAAAAACCTTCACCAGAGACAGGTTCTGTCCAGTACACTCTAACATACTCACTATTAGAATTGTTTGGTTCCGGATAGTATTCTGCAACGACTTGTAACGTCGGTGAAGGTGGTGGGGTCGGTGAAGTGCCACCACAATTCACATCAAACCCATAAGAGAAACTGCTGCTGAGATTAGAGCCTTCATAAATCACGGTGCCGTTTTCATAACTCACTGAGAACGAACATTCACTCGTCCAATTTCCAGATATCCAGCCCAAAACAATATGACTTCCATCCACAACATTGCGGGTTATGGTACTGGATGAGCCACTCTCAAGTGTCAGTTCCTCGTAACTATTACATCCACTACTATAACTCACCGTAAGAGCGTTTCCGTTCCATCCGTCGCCGAAGGAATCATTAAAGCTAAACACGAGGGTACACCCATCTCCTGAAACAAAATTGGCCATCAAATTTCTATTCTCCATCACGGTGAAAGAATACGTAGGTTCGGTTGAAACCATCACACCGTTTTCAGTCCATGAACAGAACATGTAACCATCGGAGGGTACAGCTGTCAAAGTGCAACTGCTTCCACAACTGTAAGAACCTGCACCATAGACCGTTCCTCCGTATGAAGGACTTGTTATAGAGGACACCTGAAAGTAAGTGCCAGAAGTACAGCTCGGGTGGATATCGAAAATGGCACCATTATTTGAACTGTAATTATGGGAACCAGGTGTCAATGCATCAAGGGCAAAATAGGTATCTTGATATTGGCCATACCAACCCCAGTTGAAGTGTAATTGGTTACTAGAATTATAGCCATCGCAAACAAAAGCGTGACCTGAACTATTGTCAGGGGTTCTTCCATTGTATAATACGGGGCGGCCATTGTTGAGGTCGGCTTTCAACTTATTAATCCATTGGGTATTGGTATAATCTGATCGATAATCATAATGCAAATCCGCAGAATAATTGAAATAATCTCTCATGGCATCAACCGCGTATGCAGTAACCGCACCAGAACCATCGGGGCCATAATCCATATCAACCGAAACACCACAATGCCACAACAGCTTGGCCACCGCGTTATTTTGTGTAGTAGTTGACGAAGGGGTCAAATAATTTGGCATGTTATTCCAATCATAAGTAGTGTTGCCGAAATTCACAGTTTGAGGCTGAGAGGGATAATTGGATGGGGTATAAGAATGCGATCCACTACCTGTTTGCGGATATTGCCAATAACACATGACTTGCCCCATGGCCGTTGCCACACAACCTGTTATTGCATGACCATTGGGCCCGTTAGAATCGGTCGGGCAAAAAATGTTGTATCGGTAACCATCATAACCTTGTCCCCATTCCGTAGTCAGTAAAGGCGCCACTGCTGTGGTGGCACGATCGTCTTTGAGAAAGCCCGATACCTGTACTAATTCCCATTGCTGGGCTACGGTGTCTAAAGCAGGCAGATGGCTTTCTATGCCGTATCCAATCTGCTCCACAAAATCCATCAGATAGCCCTCCATCGTAGGTGGAAGATTGCTTTCATCGAATTGTCCTGTCTCGGAATAGCCGAGGATAGGTGTAGCACAATCGTCGGCAGCCACAATAACCCAACCTTGGGGCATATTGAACACATGGAAAGCTGCTACACCTGTGCTTGTGCGATAGGTAGTGACCAGTTGCAAGTCACTGCTTGATGCCACTCTCGTGGCCGTATTCGCGTTGATGAACTTGGCTCCGACTTCTCGAGCCAGTCTCATGTCAACGGGATTGGCTTTCACTCCCAAGGTGAGGGAGAGCAAAAGCATCATGAGAACGAGGACCTTTCCTCCTCTCATACAAACTTTGTTCATGGCATTATTCACCTTGCCATGCGGTAATGTACTGTTTGTCATAATATTTGGATTTGTTTAAATTAAGTGTCATTGTTATAAGCCTTATTTGACAATCAACTTGCGGATGATAGTCCCTTTTTCTCTTTCTGTGATACGCAGCGTATAGATACCAGCAACACTCGGGGCGATAAAGGTTTGTACAGACGGTGCATGCACTGCCTCTACTACTACACCCATAGCGTTGACAATTTCCACACGGACAAAGTTGTTCACATCACCAGCCATATTGATACTGAAACTTGTGCCTCTATTCACCGGGTTGGGGAACACCTCTACGCGGCTGTCAAGCTCTTTCACATTATCCAAACCACGGAAATGTAACACCATAGGATCAAAAATCGTGCCTATCGCCGTGTCGGCCTTGAACATCAATGTCTCATCCACCTCGAAGCATTCCTCGTGGCTCTCCCAATCGTACAAGCCGAAATGGAGCTCTACTGGAACGTCACCCGATATGGTCATGAAGGCATAATAACGGTCCGTGATGTCAACATACATTGTTCTAATGCTTCCTCGACACTCGCCGTTGACATCAAAGGCGGCCAACTCGTAATCCTCCGACTGGATTTCCTCGCCGTTGAGGTCGATGACAGCCAGCATGGTCATGTTGGTCGGCCAGGCGTATGGATCCGGCAACCAGTGGTTGTTCTCTGACGTAATGTTCTTTTGCAATTCTCCACCTCTGCTACTGTCGGGATAGGTGAAGGTGACAGGCTCGTCGTTAGTCGAGTAGTACATCAGACCCATGCCAGGTTCAATGGTGTTGAGCGAACCATACCAGCCGTAACCTTCATAAAAGTCGGCATAACCTTGCTGCGACTTCAGCTTATCGCCAACTACGGCATCTATTCCTTCCATTGCTGAGTTGACATCCATAGCCGTCGAAGGTACATAGCCAATCCATGTCCAACCTTGGCTGAGTGTGATAGGGTGTTGTGAAGGCACGGCCTCAATGCCTGTCAAAGTGATAGAACATGGTGAATTGGTGACAATCCTATACGATGATTCGTTGTTGATGCTTGACAGCGAGCCGTACCAGCCGTAATATGAATAGTAATCGACATAGCCGTCGGCCTGCGAACGAATGCTGACTCCATTGCCACCTAAACTGTTCTGCAACATCTGCAACCCGTTGATGCCGTCCTGCTCGATATAAGTACTCCACCAGTTGTAACCTTGCGAAAAGTTGGAAGTTTGGGTGACAGTAGGTTGGATATCGAAGTTCGCCAGAAGATTTCTGCTGCCAGTAACAATGAAGCTGTATTCATTATTATTTGAAACCACGGTGCCGTTTTCCGTCCAGTTGACGAAAGTGTAACCTCTATTTGCCATGGCCGTGAGGATGCAGGTTTGACCCGGAAGGTAAAGTCCGGCCCCCATAATCGCACCGCCTTCGATGGGATTTGGATTGGCATTAATTCCGACGAATGACATGTCGTCGGCGAAGTTCGCCACGAGGTTCCTATTGCCCGTAACGGTGAAGGTGTAACTAGCATCGAAGGAAACCACGGTGCCGTTCTCCGACCAGTTGACAAAGACATAGCCGAAACTGGGCGAGGCTGTCAACGTACAGGTTTGACCCTCAATATAAACGCCAGCACCTGTTATCGTTCCACCTTCGGTGGGATTCGGGGTGGCATTGATGCCATAATATTCCATATTAGCCGAGAAGTTCGCCACAAGGTTCCTGTTGCGTGTAACGGTAAAGGTATAATTGGCATTGAAGGAAACCACCGTGCCGTTCTCCGTCCAGTTGACGAAGGAGTAACCATTATTGGCAGATGCTGTCACCGTGCAACTTGAACCAGAATAGAAGCTACCGGCACCCGAAACCGTACCGCCGTAGCTTGGGTTGGCTGAAACATTGATTGTATAAACCTGCGTGTCGGCCATGAAGTTTGCTAACAGGGTTCTGTTGTCTGTAACGGTGAAAGTGTAATCAGCGTTGTAAGAAACTACAGTGCCATTCACCGTCCAATTGACAAAGGTATAACCGCCGTTAGGCGTAGCGTGAACAGTGCAATTTTCTCCATAGAAGTATGTGCCTCCACCTGTAACCGTACCACCATAGCTTGGATTAGAGAAGATACTAATCATGTAAACCTGCGGATTGACGGCGAAGTTGGCCACCAAGTTTCTATTGCCTGTAACAGTAAAGGTATAATTGGTATTCGTGGAAACTGTTACGCCATTTTCTGTCCAGTTGACGAAGAGGTAACCGTTGTTGGCTGTGGCCCTGAGGGTGCAACTTGTACCATATTGATAAGTGCCGCCACCAGTAATGGAGCCTCCATAGCTTGGATTGGCGATAGCACTTATCGTGCCTACTGGAGTAAAGTTCGCAGCGAGATTTCTGTTGCCTGTAACAGTGAAAGTGTATTCATCATCGGTGGAAACCACCACGTTATTCTCCGTCCAGTTGACGAAAGCGTAACCACTGTTGGCCGTGGCAGTGAGGGTACAACTTGCTCCAGTATAGTAATAGCCCGCGCCAATAGCCGTACCTCCATAACTTGGATTGGTGAAGGTACTTATCGTGCAGACTTGCGGGTTAGTGACGAAATTAGCCACAAGGTTTCTGTTGCCTGTAACTGTGAAGATGTACTCAGCACTATAGGAAACCACCCTACCGTTTAATGTCCAGTTGGCGAAGAAGTAGCCGCTGTTGGCTGTGGCCGTCACGGTACATGTTGCACCATAATAATAGCTGCCAGCTCCTGTGACCGAGCCTCCTTCTGTTGGACTTGCAGTCACTGTAATTGCATAACTGCGTAGCTCAAAGTTGGCCACATAGTTTGCGGTTTCAGTTACGACAAAACTATAGGTGGCATTGGTGGATACTATATCACCGTCCTTCGTCCAGTTGATGAAAGTGTACCCTGAATTGGCAAAGGCTTTAAGGGTACAGTTTTGTCCTTCCATATAAATACCAGTGCCAGTAATCGTTCCTCCCTCGTCGGGATTAGGAACGGCATTGATACCATAATAAGGCAAGTTGACGGTGAAGTTCGCTACAAGATTCCTATTGCGTGTCACCGTGAAGGAATAATTGGCACTGGTGGACACCACCGTGCCGTTCTCCGTCCAGTTGAGGAAAATGTAACCAGTGGTGGCTGTCGCTGTGAGGGTACAATTTATTCCGTAAGCGTAAGTACCAGTACCAGTGACCGAGCCTCCATAGCTTGGATTGGCATAGACGTTTATCGAGCAAAACTGCGGAATGGCGGTAAAGTTCGCCACGAGATTTCTGCTGCCTGTAACCGTGAAGGTATAACTGGCATCGATGGAAACCACCGTACCGTTTTCTGTCCAATTTGTGAAGATGTAACCGCTGTTAGCCGAGGCTGTCACAGTACATATTGTACCGTAATAATAATAGCCTCCACCATTTGCCGAGCCACCGTAGCTTGGATTGGTGGAAACATTTATCGCACAAACTTGCGAATTGGTCGTGAAGTGCGCCACAAGGTTCCTGCTTCTTGTAACCGTGAAAGAGTAATTGGCACTGGTGGACACCACTACACCGTTCTCCGTCCAGTTGGCGAAGTGATAGCCACTATTGGCCGTCGCCGTGAGGGTGCATGTGGTACCTTGGGAGTATATTCCTGCACCAGATACCGAGCCTCCATCGGAAGGATTGGCCATCGCCGTAATGTTGTAATGCGTCTTATCAATGCAGTTGGACCAGTAGATGGCGGGGTCATCGCCTACATAGCCACGAATCATCCATGAGCCGTCCAAGCCGTAATTGGCCATGTCCATCCAGGTCTGACCGTTGAGACTAATCCAACGACTGTTGG
>Ga0265299_10001245_pt1 | contig 29722 bp, 46 predicted proteins | sample AusTroGonzalo_MG_4_FD_193485 | JGI IMG/M metagenome (GOLD analysis project Ga0265299, IMG submission 193485) | Bovine rumen microbial communities from tropical cattle in Woodstock, Queensland, Australia - Gonzalo_02 | ecosystem: Host-associated > Mammals > Digestive system > Stomach > Rumen ... | reverse complement strand
GACTTACGCACATATGTTTTGTTTTTCCGAAATCGGGGGGCTATCCCCTCATCTCGAACTCTCCGTACTCGTTGAAGCTCCACCGCCTCGGTGTCTGTTCCGCAAAGTGCTCTTTGTTGTGACAATCAAGGCATAACGCTTCAAAATTCGCAGGGTTCAATGACACCGAAGGATCGTTCACGTTCTGTTTATTCAGATGGATCCTGTGGTGTACGATCACAGCCGGTGCGACCTCGCCCTTCTGGAGACAACGCTCACAGAGTGAGTGCTGTTTGAGATATGAAGCACGGCACACCTTCCACTCCTTTGAGTTATAGAATGTCCTGTCGATGCTCTTCATATCTCCCTCCATTAAAAAACCCTGACATCAAGTCAGGGCTCTTTGAATAAGGACGAATAACGTGACTGTGAGTGGTGACGGATGACCGTCACGTTATTTTGCTACATACACAATAACACAGAATTTAGTGTCATTTAGTGTCATGTTTAACTGTACCTCAGATCTCCATTCTCGTCGTACAGTTCTCTCGTCTGCTCACGCAATATGTCAGCAGGTGTCTTCTCATAATCAGAAGGCTCTGCGAAGTATTGTCTCAGGAACTCTCCAACCTTCCCGTCGTGGAATGATTCATCAGACGTGCTGATGTATGCCGTGTCAGGTATCGTCTCATTGTCCAGGACTTTCACATCCTTCATGTACCGGCAGTCTATCTCATAGTAGTTGCCATAGAATGAGCGGAACATTGAGAGATCAGGAAACCTCTCAAAGAGTTCTATGGCCTTCTGCCTGTTGATGAGGAACGGAATGTGGAGCGAGAAGCTGAGTGTGTCCTTGCCAAGATTGAAGAGCTGCGCCCTCATCACTTCGATGCCACGGCAGTATGAAGAGAAGCCTGTCTTTCTCCTGATGTCCAGAAGCCTCTTGTCTAAGGTCCCGTTGAAGTAGTTCACATCCTCTCTGACCTTGTCCATGACAAAGAAGTCATCATTGAATAACCAGATATCATCCGTCAGCCTGTCATCGGCTATGGCCTTTCGGAGCGAGTGTGTGGATCTCTGCGCCTTGGTCTTCCCTTCCTGGATATCCTCGATGTAGATATCCGGCTCGATCCCGTCAGGCTTACCGCCTGCAAAGACGATCTTCCTGTACGGGAAGTTCTTCACGACAGAGCGGATGGAGTAGCGCAGCTCCTCACCTGCTATGTCGTTCCTCAGTAAGTACACAATGTCATGCTTCATAAAAACTCTCCTTTCAGCAGTATCGAGATCACCAGCATGAGCAATAGCATCATGATGACAAAGCCGATGACCTCGGCAAAGAACTCATCCATCTTCCCTGTCCTCAAAGTGGCACTCCCACGACTCACAACCCTGAGAGCCGTCTCTCTCAACATAGTGCTTGCAGTGTTCGCAGTCTCTCGGCTTGCGTTTCATCTCAGCTCCGCAATTCGGGCAGAAGTTAGTCTCCCACCTTGAATAAAGAGCGGTTTCTAAATCAATACAAGGGCAATCAATATGATAAAAACCGCCTATATACTCACCATTTCGCCATTCATCGTGCCTTGCCCACTCGCCTTGCGGTCTTTCGTGTTCTTCTTTGAATTTCCTCAATGCTTGCAATTCGTGCCAACTTGATGAATGTCTGATATATTCTGCTTGCCTTTTATCCTCGCAATCTTTGCAAGGCTCAACTGTCGTGGCATTGTCGATTGTCTGTAATATGTTCAACCACAATCCCAAATCATTTGTTTTGATGTTTTTTGCCAACTGTTCTTTCAATTCGTCTGCATCAATCAGTCTCATTGTCTGCCTCCTTTATCCAAGCGTTATAACAGGCGATAAATTCCTCTTTGGTGATAACCACTTCGGCTTTCTTATAATTGCTATCAGGAACAGGAACACTCCTGATGAGCGTATCACCACAAATATAAGAATTAGTTTCCATTGTCTTTCCTCCTTTACCAATCAACTGCTAAATCTACGCCATTCGGGTAATCGACCACGAAGGCTCCTGTGTCAACGACTATCGCATCTCCGAGCGATGTCGGTATCACTGTTCCCTTCGGTCTTGTTTTCCAATTCGCTGCACACATCACATACAAGCCGAGCATCTTTGCTCCATCGTCTCTGATCCAGTACGGATACTCCAGCTCGTCATAACCGAGGTCTCTCATGTACTGGACACAGAGATCCATCCTGAGATTGTAATAAGTCTCTCGACCGGATGGTCCCATACAACCGCCTCTCTCCTTTGTTATCTGTCCTTCGCTCCATGCCGGAGTGACATTCCCACGAGCGACATTCTCGTCATACCATTCCTGATTAGAGAGAACTGCTATCGGTGTCGGCTTAGGTGTCGGTGTGGGAGTCACTGTCGGAGTTGGTGTCGGTGTGCTGGTCGGAGTCGGAGTCGGAGTGATCTTCAAGACCACTATCTCGGCTTTGAGGTTCGTGATGGTCTCCTGATACTTCTTCCGCTCCCTTGTCAGCTTCTCTGCGTGGTCTGTTATGAGCAGAACGATGAGAACGATTCCGAGGTATGCCAACAGGACAGTGAACAGTTCCTTCTTATCCTTCATCGCCAAGACCTCGCATATCGGATCCACACTGGGGACAGAAGGCATAGTCTGCGATGGCATATTGCAAACAGTTGTTGCATCTGTACCATAAAATCTTCCCACCTGGCTGTGTTATCCACTTGCCGTCTCTTCTCTTGTAGTCCTTCTTTGCCTGCTCGTAGCCGAGATTGTACGCACGATGTACGCTGTCACGGACATTGGTCATGAGCGGATTGCACTGTCTCAGATTCTTACTCATCGTCATCACCTGTCCATTCGTCATAGTCCATCTCATCCATGATGTACAATCTGTCACGCTCAGAGATAACGCCACGGCTCACCAGGACAGCGATCAGCCTTCCCAGGAGCTTACCCAGCTTCTCCGCAAAGTTCTCCATAAACTACCTCCTTGATCTCTTCTTCGGGTATGTACTGCCTGATCTCGTCCAGGCACTTGTGCATATATCTGTACGGCTGTCTCTGTGCGTAGTTGTACTTTGCTCCGATCTGTGACCATGACAGCCTGTTGATGTATCGGTCATAGATCATCCTGTGCATGAGTTTATCAGTGACCTTGTCGATGACTTCCATCGTCTTGACGTTCTCGGCAGCGATCTCCTTGATGAGCCTGTCAATTTTCTCGCAGAGAAGGCTGTATTCGATATTCTTAGTCTCGACTGAGTTCTCGCCTGTCTGAGCCGGAACGAAGTCCGAGTCATACTTCCCGATCCCTGAGAGCTGGGAGATGATCTCGTCTTTTCTCTTCTCGTAGGACTCGATGTCGTTGTTCTTTCCCCACATCCGCGACAGCCAGATGTGAGCTTCCCATTGTCTCGTTGATAAGTTCATGTCACCCTGTCCCTCCATCCTAAGAAATAAGTCTCGAAGTCCTTTTCATCGTCCATTTCCCATATCTGGATGAAGAGCCCTGAGTATTCCCTGCACCACACCTTCGTCAGATCCAGCTTGGAGATTTCAGCGTCTTCGGCTATCAGCCCTGCCTTTGCCATGACATCAATGGTGCCTTTCGCCAGGTTATCGAGATCAGGCCTCGTGTTATTGAATGTGCGGTTCTCGGACTTTGCGAGAGATTTCTTGTCAAAGGCCCATAAAAGTCTGACACAGAGCTTGCCATGATACGGCTCTTTGGGAGCGAAGGGATAGAGCTTCCAGTACAGTGCCTCGTTCTCCTTACGGACTTCGGGCTTCTCAAAGAAGATCACGTGTCCTGCTACGACTCGGCAGCCTTTCTGCTGTGCTGTGCGTGTGCTGGGCGTTCCCTTTATCACAAATTCAGTTAGCAGCTTCATTGAGGCTCACCTCCATATCTGGATATGGCATAATTGCCCATTTTTTCACATAGAGGCTGATAGAATTGACAAAAACTGGAGTGCATAGTCTTGTGTTCCTTATGGTTGATTGCAGTCAATGCACTACAAAAACCATATACTCCCCATCCATCAGGCGGTTGATTTGATGGGACATCAATTGTCCAATGCGTACAGGTCTCACATCGCTCATCATACGTATATCCTTTCATGTGATCCGTAAGCTCTGACTTGACTCCTTTCGCCACGTTACTTCTTCGCAGCCAAGTGTAGCCATATACTTCATCGCTCTGTTCTTTAGCAAGAATCTCATCAAAAGTAATGTTTTCACCCATTGCTTCTTCTCCTTTCTATGCTTGCCGAGACTTCCTTGAGAAAGCATCTGTCCCCGGTCAAGTCATAAATGCAATTCACGGCTTCCTGGAGCAGATCAAGAACGTCAGCCGTGTCAGCGTTCTTGATGAGAGCTATGCGACAATCCGTCGAGTGCTCGATCTTCTCGTTATAATCACGGAGCATCTGCTGATACCTGTTGTATGTATCGGTGTACTGCTTAGGAGTTATCATCGGGTTCATCCTTCACGAGACCGAGATCATAATCAGCATCCTTCGGATCACTAAGGCCGTGAGTTGCTTCAAGAACATCAGCGATGGATGCAAGAGAACGAGCGATAGTATCGAGAAGGAAGAGCTGAGCCCTTGCGTTGTCACCTTTCTCATCAGCAGTCACAAATGCTTCACCTGCCTGATGTTCGTAGTAGTTGTAGTTGTAATCTTTCATTGATCGTTTCCTCCAAAAGTTTGTGTATCGCCTAATAGCATCTGAAAGGGAGAACACCGCCGCCTGTTAAGGCGGTGTTTTTCCCAGATGCAGGTAGTGTGCATGCATGCACGCTATATATAGTCGATGTGCAGATTTCCTCAAATATCATTTATAATTTCTGCATATCGGTATTTACTCCGATATGTCCTTTCGTTTTATGTAGCCTGTACCGAGCTCAAAGAGACCAGTTTCGGCAGCATAATCTCTCAATGTTCGGGCCTTAACATCGGCATACTGTTCCATCTCGGAGAGTCTTGCGATTCCGTCGTGCTGACACTGTTCAAAGGCACTCTCGACGATCCGCCTCTTTTCGTCAGCAGACTTGCGGTTCGGGTTCTTCGAGAAGTTGGCTTCGGCACTACCCTCGACATGACAATTCTCCAGAAGTCCTGCCGAGTCGATGTAATGAAGCGGAAACTTGAACCAGATCTTCTGAGCGAGCTGATCGGGAAAGTCACGGAGCACGAATGACATCTCCATAGGTCTTTCGCCTTCTTTCATCAGTGAGAGGACAAGGTCTGCTGCATCGTTGCCCGGATTAAGACTTGATATGTCAACCATCGCGTCAGCATCACGGATGAAGACTCCGCTCCCTGCGCCTCGGTCTATGACCTTCTTGTCTCCTGCATAGCCTTTCGGATGATGATGGTCGTAGATGATCGCTGCGCCTGTCTGATGAGCGATATCGTCAAGAGCATTAGTAAATTTCCCAATGGCCTCGGCACTGTTCTCATCGCCCTGCTGGACCTTGTAAAGAGGATCCAGAATGATGGCTTTGTATGGTCCTGTGTTCCTGCATCTGCTGATGATCTTCGGGGCGAGTTTGTCCATCGGTGCAGCGTGGCCTCTGAGGTTCCAAGCTATGATGTTATCAAGTCCCTTGTTTGTAGGCTCGACTCCCATAGCCTTGTACATGGCTTTAAATCTGTAATACAGTGAAGCCTCTTCGACCTCAAGGTTGATGTAAAGGACTTTGCCCTGCGCACAGTCGAACTTGCCAAGCCACTGAAGACCTTCTGCGATGCACACTGCGAGGTTCTGAGAGAGACAGGTCTTTCCTGCTTTGCTCTCGCCTGTAATAATCATCTTGCATCCTTCACGGAGCACACCGCTGATAAGTTCGGGAGAGAGCTTCGGAGGGTTCTTGGTCTGCTCTGAAAGAGAGACAAGAGGCGGAAGGTCATCATCAACGCCCTCGATGTAGTCCTTCCATTCGTTCCAGGAAGAGCAACCGATGTTCGTTGCGAGGAGCTTCTGCACGTTCTCACCGCGTGTCGCGCCTGCAAGTCTTGAGAGCCTTGCTTCATTCTTGTTGTTTTCGTCAACGATAAACTGATGCTTTGCAAGCCAGTCAAAGAGGAATAATGCTCTCTGCTTGTACTCGGCAGCGTTGCTGGCATCCACCTTGACCGCTGCGTGTACTGACTTACCACCTGACTCCGTGAGAGTTGCTATCGGCAATTTGAAACCGATCAGGAGCTTCTTCTGCTCTTCTATGGTGAGATTGTCGGACTCTGCCAAAACGTAGGAATATTTGGTAACATCTTTATTGTTGGGACCTGTTGTCGGGTTGAGCCGGATCCACGCTCCAGCCTGTTCGTTATACGTTCCAAACGCAGCATCAAGCCTTCTGTGCTTTTTTAGGTCCTTGATGATGTCGGAGCATTTTCTGACCGTTCCGCCCGATGCAGGTTTCCACTTTTCCCTTTCCTCATCCCACTTGGCAGCACACACGAAGCTGACAGTATCATCAGGCTCAAAGAGTGCTTCAAGGAATCTGACCGCCATCTGGTATGGTTTTTCGTCAGGCTTGTCCTGTATGGCGATGACCTCATCATAAGTAGCTTCGAGACCATCGTCCCAGTCGAGCTCATGACTTCTCTTGTAATTGCCATACTTCTCAGCAAGGAAGATTATGGTGCCGCCATTCTTGCCGGATCCGTTGAAGGTGTCCCACTTCGTGAAGCAGTCGTTCGGTTCCTTTGTCGTGTATCTCTTGGTGTCACGCTTAGACCAGTCATCCCAGACAGAGCACGGCAGGCCCTCGGCCTTGAGGGCCATGCCAACGTCGATCCATTCCTGATAAGTCAGTCTTGAAGGATCCAGCGCGTTTAGCGCATCCAATAATGCTCTGTTCTCGTCCATGTCTTATACCTCGAACGGAAGATCCTGTTTGTCTGAGGGCATATCTGCGATAGATGCAGGCTTTGTGGGAGCCTTCGCAGCTTCGGAAATGATGTAGCGGTCCACCTTGCAGCTCTCCTTGCCGTCAAAGGTCTCGTGCTTGATCTTCACACGGCCTGTGGCACCGAGCACCTTGTCCCAGGGCATACGCTCAAGAGCTTCGCCCTTCTTCTTCAAGCTGACCGCCTCAAAGAACGTGGCGAGCTTCCATGCGTTCCTGTCGGTCAAGACGAGATAGTCATAGACCTTCCAGAACTGACCGCTCTCGTCGAGCTCCAGCTTCAGCTCTGCCATCTTGTTTCCGGCCTTAGAAAACTTTCTGTTGAACTCAACGACTCTGAAGCCGTACTCGCCTACGGGCGGAAGGTTGGAGTCTGTCGAAACGTTCGCAGCGATACCGCTGTCCCAATCCATCTCTGATGCTACGTTGTTGTTCTTGATCTCTTCTGCCATAATTAGTTACCTCCTGTCATGGCTGTGTATGTATTTTTGTAATCTTCATTAGTTGATTGAGGTCCCAGGCCATACTTCTTGATGATCTCCTGCTTCTGCTCAGGACTCATGTCTGCTATGAGATTCCTGACCTTCACACGGTAATCAGGCTCTTTTGCCTTCGGTTTAGTATTGGTAAACAAGTGAGCAAGACCGTCAAAAGACATATCCATCTGCTCAGGGAGCGAATATCTGTTCTTAGCGTCCCAGCACGGATGATGTGACGTGTACATCACACGCCTGCCGCCTGTGGCCTTCTTGCTCTTTGTTGCCTGGTCAGTTATTACGTCTGTCTTGTAGTTGCAGAAGAGGACCATGTCAGCCCATTCCTTGAGGAGAGGAGCGGTCTTCTTTGTGAGCTTCATTTCCCACCTGTCATACGCTCCCATCTCGTCAGGCTGCTCAAACTTCCGCATCTGAGCGTGAGCAGTGAATACCACGCTGATGCCTGCCTCTATGCACTTGTCACAGGCCCTGAGAAGAGCCTGGAACTCTTCGGTGACATAGACATAGCCTTTGCCGTAGCCGAAGCTCTCAATGCCCTTCACGTTGTTCTTACGGCATACCTCTTCGATGCAGAACTGTTCTGCCCAGTCAGCAGTGTCTATGATGATGGTGGAGCAGGGAGCCTCAGCAGCCGTGTCTTCCACCTGCGTGATGATGTCATTCCAGCTCATCGGTGCAGGATATCTGGCGACATCTAATTCCTTTGTCGAGCCTTCCGTGTCGATGAATACGGGGTTTGGGAACTTAGATGCAAGTGTTGACTTGCCGATTCCTTCCGGTCCGTAGATCACGACCTTCTTAGCGGTCTCGACCTTACCTTTTGTAATGGGGATTGCCATATTAGCCTCCTTGAATATCTCGAATAATTGTTTCCACTGTGCGCCTGTTGGCTTGTTGGTGTGTCTCATACTTCTTCCGCTTCCAGGACATAGACCACACATCCCATACCTTCGGAGTCACCGATACCGTCAGGAAGCTCCTGTCCGTCTCTGTGGATCCGATAGCGGATGTTATTGACCGCCTGCTTCTTGGAGATCGCCCACGTCTCGCCCATCAGGAACTTGTTGTAGTTCTTTGCGTAGCAGCCTGAGCCGTGACCTACGAGGTAAACTTCATAATGTCTCTTCCGTGGGCTCATCTTTCGCCTCCCAGTCTTTGCAGTAGTCATCCTTGTCCACGCCATACGTGGTGATCTTCCTGTCTCTCAGATGCGCTCCTGCGAGACACCAGCCTCCGAATATCGAAGTGTCGCTTGCCTCGTAGTAGCGACAGTCAGCGCACCTCATCTGATGCGGAGAGACGTTCCGCTCTCCAGATGCGCCCACTCGCACTCATAGCCTGCCTTGAGGGAGTCCTTGAGCTTTGCCTTGTTAACTTCCGGCTCAGGAATGGTGAGATATTCTTCGGGGATAGCGTTGATGTCCGTTACATCGAGAACGACTTTCGGAGGGTTAGCCTGGATGGAGAGTGTGAACGTGCCACACGCGAGCTTCTTTTCGCCTGCTACTTCCATAGCGTTCTGCATGAGAGACTTGATGCGCTCCTTGCCGTTCTGCTTTGTCTTCTTTAATGCCTGGAGTCTCTTGATCTCTTCGTCTATGACAGCGATCTCACCGTCAACGATCTTCATGTACTTGGCGACATTCTCGCCCTTTTCAGCGAGTGCGATTGTCTGATTTTCCCATGCGTCCGTGATGACATCATCATCAATAGTTTCGCTTTCGATCATGTTAATGAGGATCTTGAAACCCTGCCCTAATTCGTAAATACTTGCCATGTTATTCCGTCCTTTCTGATTACCACTTCTGTGAGAAGTCCACGTCTCTTGCTACTGTGTTGTCGATGATCTCGATCACGTCAGGTCTTGCGCAGAGCTGAATGTTCTCCAGCTTCAGCTTGTGATTGTGTTCCCTGAGTTCCCTGATCGTGCCTGCGTCAATGGAGAGCTCCACGATCATGCCTGCGATGAAACCGACGGCAGCCGCGCCTATCATTCCGATAATGGTGAGTAGATTCATGTGCGCCTCCTGTTCTGAACTGCATAAATAACCTTCTTGGCACCCTTCTTGTGAGGGTTCTCGACGTAGAGTTCGTCGTTGTAAACGTAGCCAATGTCGAACATGATGTCTCTGATAGATGCCTTGAAATACTGCTTGGCTGCGTTCTGGATATCCCACGAGCCATTTCTTACGTATTCAAAGACCAGATAGACCTTCCGTCCCTTCAATGCTTTGTACTTTTCCATCTTGCTTTTCCTTTCTTCTGTAGATCTCATCAAACTTCCCACACCACGCATCAAGAGCGTTCTCCATTTCCGAATAATCGTACTGTCTTGAGTTCAGCATCTTCGCCACGATGTTGCCTGCTATGGCTTTCTTCTCTGCCCTGGTGAACTCTTTGTGACCATAAAGGCAGTCGTAGAGTCTTTTGCGTGACATACACCCAGCGTGTGCGAGCTCCGTCTGGTTCTTAAAGAACCGCATCAGTGAGGGATAGAGTGAGCCGTTCATACTTGCTCCTTCTGTTGCTCTTTTGCAACCATAGGCTCAAAAAAATATGAGTCCACCTGCGTGGCCGGAATCTCCAGAAGTTCTATTGCTTTCATCAGCATCGAGCCTTTCCAGTCCTTCCCTTCATTTAGTAAGCGACTGAGCATCGGTTCGCTCATTCCCAAAGCCGCTGCGAAGGTTTTCTGATCGCCAAACTTCTCGATGATTCGTGCCTTTAGCTTGTCCGTCTTATATGTCATCTTAAACCTCCTTTCTGGTGTCGGTTTCAAAATTGAAACTATGATTGTATTGTACATTTAGGTTTCAAAATTGCAACCCTTTTTGGTTTCAAATTTGAAATTGTAATCTGTTTGTCATATAATCGAACTGAAAGGACGGAATCGGGATATGGTAGAGATTAAAGACAGAATCAAAGAAGCATTATTAAAGAGGGATATGACCGCTTCAGACCTTGCGAAGAAGAGCGGAATCAACAAGGGCTCAATTTCCAAGTACCTCCGAGGCGATGTCTTACCAAAGCAGAGTGCCATTGATGCGATGGCTCGTGCGCTCTATGTCCTGCCCTCGTGGCTAATGGGATATGACGTACCTATGGAAGCGGTTCTCCCCTTCACGATCAGCATCAACACCTATGATGATGGAGAGGATCACAAGAAGACTCGGTTCACACCCGAAGAGTTAGGAATACCTCAGATCCTTGTTGAGTATGAACAACTCAACGGCAAGGAACAGGAACAGGTCATGAACTACATCAAGTTCTTAAAGTCACAGAGAGGAGAGCAATAATGAATACTCCAAGATGGGACGGTGTCAGATGGAGGATCCAGGCACGGAAGGACGGGAAGCGGTACAGCTTCTCCTCTTCCATTCCCGGTATCAAGGGACGGAAAGAGTGCCAGAAGAAGTACGATGCCTGGTATTATGGTGAAGCGTCAGGAGAGAAGACCGTCAAACAGGTCGTGAAGGAATATCTCGAAGACGTGAAGGCACGCTGTGGAGAAGACTCTCCATCCTACGAACAATATGAGTGCTATACGCGCCTCTACGTGGTCCCTGTGTGCGGTCATAAGAAGATATGTAAAATGACACTCAGAGACTGGCAAAGCCTCATAAACGAAGCCAGAGGGCAAAACAGGCCACTCTCCGAGAAGACACTCAAAAACCTCCGAGCGATAATCATGTCGATCATCAGGTTCGGATATGAAGATTATCAGTGCGAGCTGCCGAGAGGCACACTGTACATCCCGAAGGGACGTTCCAAGCAGGAGAAGGAAATATTGCAGGCCGAGGATGTCAAGAAGCTCCTGGAGCCGTCAGAGCTCTGGTATCACAGCCTCTTCACTTTCCTCCTGATGACAGGCATGAGGCCGTCGGAGGCCCTCGGTCTCAAGGTGTCAGATCTGCATGGTGATTCCGTCTCGATCGAGCGCGGTATCAATGCGAGAGGCCACATTACCAACTTGAAGAACAAGAACGCCAAGCGAATAGTCCCCATCGGAGAGCTTGCATCCGGCATCCTCCGACAGACGATCAGACGGAACGAGGAATACAATCTTCACACGGACTGGATATTCTGCTCACCTGACGGCTCACAGGGCAAGCAGAACGGAATGAGGAAACACTGGGCGAAGCTGAAAGCCGAGCGCAACCTTCCAGGCACCGTGTACAGCCTCAGACACACGTTCGTCTCCATGATGAAGAACGTCATGCCGGAGCAGATGGTGAAGGACATCGTCGGCCACAGCGTCTCGTTCGACTCTTTCGGCACGTATGGCCACATCCTGACAGGTGAGCAGGCAGAAGCTGCTCAGATCATCGATCTCACCTTTGGCACCAAAATGGCACCAAAGAACCGTGAGTCTCAATGATATATGGTGGAGCATACGGGACTTGAACTCGTTCCTGTCTGTGTACCTGTACCCAATTATCCCTGTTTTTGTGGACTTTTCCCACCTTGTAAACAGGTTTGTACACCGCTCACGGACTATCTGGCACCATTTTTGGCACCAAGAATGATATAATCAGAACACCGATACGAGCAGATATTATTCACCAAAAGAAAAGCCCTCCGACCGAAGTCAGAGGGTTTTTCTTTTGGAGATTCTAATATGTACAGCAGTCTGATTCAGCCTAAAAGCCCTGACACCGGAACCGATGCCAGAGCCAAAAGGGAAAACAAGACCGAAGTCTTGTTAGAGCAGGAGCAGCTTCCAGGTGTCTTCATCGACTATGCCGTCAGCTGTCAGTCCGTAATTCTCTTTGTAACGGTTTACGGCAACCTCGGTGTCGTAATCGAAATCACCGTCAAGAGGAAGATCGTCACTGAATCCGAACTCATTGAGCAGGGCCTTCAGAGTGTTCACCTGTCCTCCCGTACTGCCACGGGAAAGGACGTGAAGCGTTACCGTGACATCTTCAGTAGGAACAGGCTCAGGCTTATGATCTATGTCAGCAGGATCCTCATATCCGTCATATCTCGGACGGCCGAAGCCTTCTATCTTGGTACCGATCTCGGAGTAACGGTAATACTTCCGCTGGACCATGTCGCCTGCGTTGCCTTCTTCCGTCGTGATGTACTCGTCTCCCAGATCGATGATGAGACCGACGTGTTGGTACCTTGCGATCACGTTCCCGTTGTTGTCCACGGAGTTGAAGAAGATGACATCACCGAGATGCGGATCGTCGGTATAGAACTCACCTACGGCCTTATAATAATCGGCCATTTCCTTTACACCTGCAGAACAGTTCCAGTATGAAGGCTGATACTGGAAATACTGTGCATCATACTTCTTTGAATCATCGTCCCGGTCTTCAGGTGTTGCAGCTTCCATCATAATGTCATTTATATACGATCCGCACCACTGCACATTCTGTTTTTTCTGCGGAGCATAATATCCGCATTTATCGAGACGGTCAGCAAAGATGTTCCAGTTGTTCGCTCCTTCATGGTAGCCTTCATAACTTACGGCCACCCGGATGACATTTTTAATATATAGAGAGCCCATATCACTTATCCTCCTGCAGTCCTTTTTTATATTCGACATCGGAAGCCTTGATGACAACTCCGGCCAATGCTGCGATACCGCTTATGACGGTCGTAATAATGGCCGTGGGGTCTCCTGTCTGGATCGATGCGATCAGAGCTGTTATGAACGTACTTGTCGGTACGGCAAGGATCGTAATCCACTTGAGCACGTTATAGACTTTATCAGGTAATTTCATGGCTTTACCTCCTATTTGTTGATGAGATAGTCTTCCAGGTTCTTCTCTGCCTCTTTGAGAGACTTCGTATCATTCCCGTTGATCGAATGCTTCAGCAGAGCCAGGAGAGCCGTCTGAGTGATCTTGTTGCCCTCCTCGATCTCTTTGAACCTCCGGTCATCGTTTGAAAAATAGCCCTGGAACTTCTCCAGGATGACATCCATCTTATTGAGACGTTCCTCACAGTGTGAGATCCGCTCATTCTGCTTTGTTTCCGGTTCCTTCAGCCTGGTAATGAGGTTGATAATGACTCCGACAGCTGACGCGATTGTTATGACAGCAGCTGCCAGAGTTACCAGCTGCGCCGGAGTGAACTGAATAACGGTTTCCATACGATCACCTCAGCTTTCCGACTCTTCGGTTATGGTATATTCGATCTGCATCGTGTCGCTCATGGTCTTCTGTTTCGGTGGGTTGACCTCGTATTTTGAAGTGTTCAGGAGCTTCGAGGCAAAGATGTATCTTGCTCTCCTGGTGTTGACGTTATCCTGCTCGTTAGCAGGTCTTCTCGTGGCATAGACTATCGGACTGTTATCCTCGTTCATGTAGATATTATCCCAAACATCCCAGCCTGCAGGAGTTGAAGAGAACACTCCCATATTGCAGGGATAGAGCATACCCCCATTCATGACCCATCCGAAGCCTGCAGCAAGACCGCCCTGTCTTATGGCTGCATAGTATTTATCCATGACAGTCGGTGTCTGACTTTCGTAATCACAGAAGGGAATAACTTCCTGATCCGTCTGGTCGCTCAGATTGATCTTCTTGAAGCCTGTGAACTTCTGAGAAGTGCTTGAAGCATTAGGCGGTACAGGGTTCGTACTGTTTCCCATCGGGAGATATACATAACCGTCAGCAACAAGGATATTCTGCTGAATGACACGGCTGTTGTACTTCATCCTGTTTCCTGTTGACAGGTCGGAAGAGCACTCGAGGAAGGCAAGATCATCATCGTCACTTACTATCGTTCCGCTGTCGATCTCCGTCTCACTCTCGCAGTCTATAACAGAATACCAGACAGTGTTCTTTGACCACTCTCTCGGAGCAACGTGAGGCGGTACAGGAGAATCCGCACCGTAAGCATTAGGAACAGTGTATGTGAAGTTATTGAAGAGCCAGAGCTGCTTATTCTCGGCATCAAAATACCAAGCAGGGTTATACTTGAAGCCTATGCTCGTCTCGACAGTGAATTTCCTTGTATCACTTGCAACATCCGTTCCTGATATGAGGTCAAAGAGACCGGTCTTGGAATACGGAAGTCTTCTGATATACACAGTGACCTCGTTTATCATGTCCTCTCCGTAAGGAACGGAAGAATCGTAGTTATACCATTCATCCTCACCGATGAAGAAGAACAGAGTATGATTCTCGTCATACTGAGCAAAAGCGTTCCCGGCTGCTCTCGGCATCTGGGACACTGCTGCAAGGTCCGAACTCTGTATCTCTTCCCAAGGATTGAACAGATTCTTGAAGTCATAGCTGTCAACACCGTTTCCGTAAGAGCCTACATCAGAATGACAGAGTGACAATGCTCTGATGATTCCGTTTCCCTGATCCTGTCTGAAGCTCCAGACCAGCTTGATGCTGTGATCAGTCCTGTCGTAGAGTATCGCTGCAGGGTTTCCTCTTGTCGGATCATCATCGTGGTCAGAATCGATTTCTTCCTGTCCTGCGTGAGCAATGACAGGGTTGTCACTTCCGTTCGGCATGAAGTAGTTTGCAGGATCCATATCCTCATGATCCTGATTGTAGCAGATGACTCCACCGAACCACTTCTCCCACAGACCTTCGTCTCCGAGTATCTTGTTTCCGTCACAGCATCCTAACAGGTTGTATCTGAGAATGTCAGCAACGGCATCAGTGATTACGTTGTCACCCTCGACAACCTCTTCCTTGCCTGTATATACATTCCTGATCGTGAGCTTAACGTGTCCTTTCAGCTTCGGCAGCTTCATGCCACCCATTACGGAAGCCTTATGATTATCTTTGAACATACATGCCTCCTTAGCTTGCCTTCGTGTATCTGATAGTAATATTTACTTCAAGGTCACTATAATTCTGTTGTTGTGATGTAGCCTTTTGATAAAACAGGAGATTGCCTGTCTTGTAGTCTAACTGTGTGTTTGCTAATGCTCCGTGATACCAGACATCATAATTCTCGGAGATATGGTGAGCCTTATAAACACAGGTAAAATCCACCAAGCTTGCCATATTCAAGCTTGAAATCGCATTATCAATAACAACCGCAGTGCTCTGTGAAGGAACCGTTGCCTGCGTGTAATGGTACGACTTCTCATATAAGTCCTCACCAAGCCACTTGCCAACAATCTGTTCTGCGGTGGAATAAATATGAAAATCATCACTCATTGCCCTGTTCAATTCAGCAACATCGTCTGCGTTCTCGTTGAAATATTCCAATTCCTGTATATCGCCACAATCAGCGTAGATATTATTCAAGCCTGAAAGGGTTGCTATTTGAGCCGGTGTGAGATTGATAACGACAGGAGTGGCAAGTTTGAAGATCACCATCTGTCCCTGTACTGAATTTTGGAAAGCCGTTGATGAAGATATGCTATCGTCTCTGATCGTGATACGGTTCGCAGCATTGGATGTGTTATAAATGCCCATTTCAAGGTTAAGAAGTTCTGTTCTGGTCTTGTTTGTGGCTTTATAGCAAGAACACATCAGGTCAAAGGTGTCATCCTTGCTCGATTCCACATAGTAGAAAACATTATAAGTTCCCACCGCTACCATAGTCCAAGTCACACTGCCCATGTCAATCTTTTCGTGAGTAATGGTCAGCTTACCGCTTGCCGTATCAAGGACACCGCCATAGTATGTATCACCAAGAGCGATAGTGACTGTGGTCGGTGTCACTCCGTCTGATACGGAGACATCAACGGAACTCCAGCCTGTTATCGGCAAAGGTGACGAAGGTGTCGGAGTTCCGCTCGACTGTGTAGCTTTGAACTCCACTTCAAGTTTTTTGACAGGGATATTGTCACCACCGTCATTGAAGGTCATAATCGGTGACGGTGTGGTGATAGCACTGATTATGTCTTTGTTTGCATCGGCAAAAACCTCATTTATGGCACTAATGACCTTCTTTGAGGTAGTGTTCAAGGTATTAAAGTCCTGAGACTTATTGATATAATCGCCTAACTGCTCAATAGTGCCTTTGAAGGTCTTATCCTCGTTATTATCCTCCTGAGAGAGAGGAAAGAGAGCATCACTATTGACCGAGGTTGCAGGATCGAGCTGCGTAATCTTCTTTTTTGCCATTTATTTTTCTCCTTTACCAGATGATATCGTCACCGTCTTCTGTCGTTATATCGTCTCCGTCCTCTGTCGTGATATTGAACTCATCAACAGGGTTGATCTTGATAACTGCAGAATCTTCCAAAGCCAGAAGTCCAAGACCGCCAAGCGTGAACAGGCTGAGGTTGTCCGTGATCTCCAGGAAGCCACTAAGATCATCGGCATACATCTTCTGACCTTCAAGAGTTATATGGATATGGTCGACATCTATTTCCGTCGAGCTGATACCGTGCATGATGATCTTCACTTCCCAGGTGTGCATGACGTTCGGTGTCACGTTCTGCAGAACATAGAACAGGTCTTTGGTAATAGACAGCTCCGTATTACCGCTCGCGCTTCCGTAGATGCCTCCGATACGCTCGTAAGGCTTGTAAGGAAGCAGATTACCGTCAAGATAGTAGTGGACCTCATAGGAGCAGTCAGCTGAGAGATCAGCTGTCATGTCCATTATGATCTCATGGAAAATCTTGATCGTGGTCGTGTGCGTGGCCGTGAATCTCAGCTTTGCGACAAGGACTTCCGTCTCCGGTCCGAAACTGTAATCATCCAGATTGGAATAATGGTAATAATTGATCTCATTATCCGCACTGCTTTGTCTCAGGCTCGAGATGCTTTTTCTCGACTGTGACTGGACCGATGCAAGTTTCGGGTTTTCGCCAAAGCACTGCAGCTGAACAGACTTGTTATAAGTCCAGGAGAGCTGCATTACCGCGCCTTGAGTATAACCGCCTGTATAATCGTCGGTAAACTTGACAACGTCGCCCATGTCCAGGGCAACGAGAGCCGGAAGAGCACTGACGCTGAAAGGTGTATATCTTATCAGGGCGACGGCATTAAGGATCTGCTCGCATCTCTGTGTCTTGGTGATGACCGAACCGAACTGCAAGAACGGATTCGCACCGAGCTCGATGATCGAACCGGTCGCAGGTCCTAAAGTCCTCTCTATGCCCCTCTGAATATCGGTATATGAGATCCCGTCATACAGAGTCGTATAATCTGAATACTTGGCACTCTGGAACCTTCTGTTCTTAGGAATGATCGTGACCGGATCGGTCTTATATGTCTTGATCACCCAGGTACCGTCTTTCGTGGCCGTGGCGAAACCGCCTGCAAACTGAGCCAGCGCGTGCAACAGATCCCTGTATGTGTTGATCTCGTTGTTCGTGGAAGGCATGATACTTTCCGATCCGTTCGGCAGGGCTTCACACTCTTCCTGTGTCATTCCGAACACGGCACCCGTGTTCAGCTCTATGCTCTTGCAATATGAATACAGCGTGCCGAGTGCCTGTGTGGACTGCCAGGGCTCGTCCATGAGTGAGAGACAGTCATAAGCGGTAATGTCAACCATGCCCTCTGCTCGATAGACCGCATCTGCTATGTAAAATGTCCCGATCGGCACATCTTCCCAGACAGGCACATCATGTTCGTCATATCCCAAGAGGAGCCCGTCTGAGATAGTGATTGTCTTGCCATAATACGAGCCACGGTTCAGGAAGTCTCTGAGGAATGTGAGCTTCAGGGTTCCGACATATACAGAGCCGACATTGACCTTCTTGTCTGAACACTGGTTAGAGTAAGAGACACCGATAACGTCATTATCAGTGAAGCTGATAGTTCCGTTCAAGGTGCCTCTTAGACGGTGCGTCTGCACCTGGTCGAGCATCTTTGCCTTGTATTCGTCTGAAACCTGATACATCTTAAAACTCCGTTACTTTAACCGTGCATTGATAAAGACCGTCAACAGTTGACAGCCACTCTGATCCTTCAACCAGCTTCTCCGTGAAGTCTCTGAGCCTGACCGTGTAAGTGTTTCCCATATACTCCATCTGAGTCGATTCGTCTTCACAGAGATCTCGCAGGATCTCTTTCTTTGTGTAGGAAAGGTCAAAACTGAAAGACCAGGACTTCTTCGAGGCTCTTACGACGCAGATGAGATCCGTTCCCGATTCACTCTGCGCGACGTTCTCAATGGTCTTGGAGCTCATCGATGGAGTGACCGGGTTCGGAAATATCTCATTATTGAATTTAAGATAGTTGCCTAACATGATCAGTAGCCTCCTGAAACATAGTTGTTTTCGTCAAGAGCATCGACAACATAGGTGCCGATATGATCTCCGGCGATATAGATCGGAGCGATGATCTTCAGTCCTTCAGGCAGACCGGACGCAGCTGCAGACGATGCTATCGCCTGCTCTATCCTGGAGAGACCGCCTGTGTAGTCAACCGTCTGATGTACCTCAGACCTCGTGGCGATACTGTAATCAGTATCAACGGGAGCAAGGTCAGCGTTGATGGTATTTGCCGTCTCGTCGAGTGTTCTCTCAAACTCGGCCATTCCCTGCCTGATACCGTCTGAATATAGTTTCAGCATATCCGCACCAGGATTGTTGATTCCCCATTCAGCAAGAGGTCCGTCTTCCGGCACGGAGAAGCCCAGGATGGACTTGACCAATTCACCAACTGAAGTGAGTGTTGACTTAAGTGATTCCCACATCGCCATGATTCCGTCAATGAATTTTTGAATCATGTCTCGGCCCCATTCACTCGCTCCGTTGATGATGCCGTCGAACATGGCCTGACCTGCTTGTAAGAGGTCATCGGCTCCGTCGCCTGTGAAATACTCGACCATGCCAGCAACCAGCTCTATCAAGCCGCCTACGATGGCAACGATGATCTCAGGGAGATTTGTAATCAGCGCAGTAATGAGAGTGAAACCGGCCTCAATGATCTGAGGGAGTCCGTCACCGCACAAAAACTCTACAATGCCTAAAATAATCTCAGGCAAACGAGCGATGAGCTGAGGCAAATACTGAATCAAAGCACCTGCCAGAGTAGTGATGAGAGTCAACGCTGCGCTCAAGATCTGACTCAGCGAGTCTCCGCTCAAAAGTGTCTCTACAATGGTCATGATGGCATTGAGCGCGGCAGGAATCAGGATGGGCAGTGCCACACTGAGGCCGTTTAGCAGAGTGGTAATTATCTGCACAGTTGCATTTGTCAGGGCAGCTATGTTTTCGGGCGTAAGGAACTGCTCGCAGAGCGTCATAATGAGACTCAAAGCCGCCTCTAAAAGCAAAGGTGCGTTCTCTATCAAAGCACTCACCAGAGTGCTCACCAGATCTACCGCAAGCGGAATCAAAACAGGGAGTAATGTAATCGCTGAATTGACCAAAGACTCAAAAAGTGAGCTGAAAGCTGAGATGAATGAGTCCGCATTTTCAGAGATTGAAATTGCCAGTTGCTCAATTATCTGACCTGCCAAAATGAGGAGCTGGGGCGCAATAGCAGACACGACAGGCAAAAGTGAATTGAAGACCTGTTCTACTATCGAAATGATCTTCGGGAGATTAGACTCAATCAGGGCAACCGCACGAGGCGCAAATTGCTCGATTATGGATCCGATCTGGTCTATATCACCACCTGCACCTGCTAAAGCTCCAGACAGATCACCCATGAGCGACACCGCATCACCGGAGAGATCCGTGAGGATCGGGAGCAGGACCTGCCCGAAGGAATTGGACACTGCCTGACTCATGTTGTTGAGTCTCTGCATATTGTCATCGAGAGCACCAAACGCATTGAGGGTTTCCCCGTCCATGACGTACCCGACCTCCGAGGCCTCCTCAGCGAGTTCTGCGAAGGCTCCGCTGCCTGCCTCTATGAGTGGATTGAGTTCCTTAGCCGAGCGCCCAAAAAGCTCCATGGCCGCTGCGTCCCTCTCGCTCATATTTTGAATCTGGCCTAATGCGTCCACGCTGTCCCAGAAGACATCTTCTGCGCTCCTCATGTTGCCTTCTTCATCAAGGAAGGCAACACCGAGCTCATTAAATTTATCTATTGCAGACTGTGTGCCGTTTGCGGCATTACCCATCTGCTTCTCTAACTTGGTTATAGATCCTGTTACAGTCGATGTGGAAACGTCGAGAAGCTCCGACGCATAGTTCAACTGCTGAAGCGTGTCTGTGGACAGGCCTGTCGTACTGGATAACGTCAGGAGCTCGTCAGCAAGCTGTGACGTGTTCATCGTGCAGTCAATGAGAGCACTGCCTGCCTCGGCCATAGCTGCTGCGATGCCTGCGCCTACTGCGGCTGCGGCTACGACAACGGCTTCAAGAGCGGCAGCGGCTACCTCGGCAGCAGCTTCGACAGCTTCGCCAAATTCTTCAAAGGATATGCCTGCTTCCTCTGCCTCATCGCCTGCCTCTTCTGCCGACTCACCTGTCTCTTGAAGATCGCCAGATGCACTGTCGGCATCACCACTCAGTGAGTCCAGTGTGGCACTCGTCATGGCGATCTCCGCTTCGAGATCGGCCATCTGTGAAGCTGTTAGCTGTGAGTCTTCCGGCAGTTCTGAAAGGGCATCTGCCTGGACCTGCTTCAAGATCTCCATCTTCTGAGAGACGGCTTCCGTCTTGTCTGCGAGCACAGCTTCCTTAGCTGCCAACAGATCGACGTTCGTCGGATCCAGTTCCAGTGCCTTTTCAAGATTCTTTAAGGCTGCATCGTCCTTCTTGATCTGGCTCTCAACGTCCTTGAGAGAATTGACCAGGCCTGATGTCTTACCTTCGATCTGAATTGTAATGCCCTTAATGTTGCCTGCCATTTTTCTTTACCTCTTACATGGGAAATAGAGCATTGATGTCATCCTGCGTGGCACGTCTTGGCCAGTCGTAGTTGTCGTTGCTCTTCTCCATCAGGATCCCGAAGATCTGGCCGCATGAATAAAACCTCAGATCCTGCTTGCGTATGCCAAGCTCCAACGCTCTCAACTGAAAGAGCGAAGTGGTCATCGGTCTTATTGTCGCTGCGGCCTTTACGCGTTTTTTGCCGACTTAGGGAGTGCCTGATCGAGATTGATCTTTTTCCATATCTCGTTCTGTACTTCCGGCTTCAAGAAGTCAGAGACCTCACACTCAGCCAGAAATGACAGATAGTCTTCATAATTTCCGCTGTATTTCTTCTTGTAGAGCAGAGAACCGATGTACGCGATCCTCTGTGTGTACTTGTTGTACTTCTTGAGCAGTGAGGCATTGAACTTCATTACCTCTGCCCGCTCTTCTTCTGAAAGTTCCTCGGCTTTCTTTGCTCTCAGGGCCTTCATACGTCCTGACGGATTCATGGAAGTCAGGATAACAAAGAAGTCCTCGTCGAATACGCTTTCAAAAAGTTCGTAAAATGCTGCGTTGATCTCGATCTTTGATGTGTCAAACATAATTCTTTTCCCTTTCTTTAAGAAAAAGGGAGAGGCGTATTGCCTCTCCCCTTGTGCCTGTTATGTGGTAACTATCAGGAGCTCTCACCATCGAAAGACGGCTCAGGAACTGCTGAATACCAAGCTGCGTATGCTTCTGCGCTCGTGGTCTTGCCGGTAGCAGCCTTAACGAGATGCTTCTCGACTCCGTCGATCTCTACAACAGAGGTCTGCGGAACTGCTCTGAACTTAACCTTCTCGGTCTTAACAGCGAGATCGCCATTAACGTCAACTGTCTCGGAAGCGACAGAAGGCCTCTGAGCAAGGCATACCTTGTAGAAGCAGTAACGTCTTGCGCTCTGGTCTGTCTCGAACTCGAAGAGGAGTGCAAAGTATGTGACCTGGTCCTTGTCGGTCTCAACGATGAGTCCGTTGTCGTCGATAGTAGCACCAAGTGCATCTACCTGGACATCTTCGGGGATCATCGCACACTCAAAGTCGCCTTCATAACCGCGGTTATTAGCGAGTGCATAATAAGCGATATTGTCAGCGGAGAAGAATGTGGGATTGCCGGAAGGATCGAGCTGGATGTTTACGGCACCGGGCCATGCCTTCGGAGTGCCATATGATGTTGTTACAACGCCAGTGTCAGAGTCAACTGTCTCTGTGATCTTAGCGTAGTGAACATTTGAAAGGCCGTAGAAAACTTTTGCTTCAGCCATTTTCAATTCCTCCTAAAAATCTTATGTCGTAGTAACTCTCACAAACGTGCTCGGAGGGCTCATCGACAAGAGTGACCGAATAAGTCAGTCCCAGTTTGTCGAGCTCGCTCTTCAGCGTGGATATGAGAGTCCAATTGTGGACTTCTGCCTCGACCATTACGATGCGAAGCGAAGTAGTTTCTTTGAATGTCTTATTGTCTGCTGCAAAGTTAGGCTGTTCTATTTCTTTGAGCACCAGATAAGGACAGACAGTGCCGTTCGGAGCCTTGCCAAGATGTACGTCAAACTTGGCTGTCGTAAGAGCAGATACTATGGATTGAATACTCATGAGCCTAACGCCTCCTCTAATCTTTTCGGGAGCTCCTCTTGTACCCATTGTTCAACGGGCTTTATATGAGGATGGGCAGGAGCATCACCAATCTTCACACCATCACGTTTGATGTCGTGACCATTTTCCAAAAGGTGAGTGAGCCTGTATGTCGGTGCCTTGTTATAGACAACGGCATAGCCGTTCTCCTTTTTTACTGCCCAGTTCTTTGCATAATCTCCGCTCGCTTTAGGAGATGTGGCTTTCAGTTTGTTGGCAGCATCACGTGCCGTCGTATTCATGACCGCCTGCACCGTGGAATTGACATTCTTGGTGTACATTCCGAGTATGCGGTTCATTTCTACGAGCAAACTATCCATTTCCTACCCTCTCTCCATAATAGAGTTCGATGCGGTCCGTTCCGACTTCAAAAGTACGATAGATGGTGTATTCATCGGATCCGATCTTGAGTGAAGACTCGCCACTGTAATCGAACGAGCTCATCAGGATCACACCCTGCGGTCTTATCCCTGCCTGGTCAGCTTTGTAGAACTCATTCTGATAGACTGACTTCTGCTGACCGATGAAGGACTTCCACTCTTTCGTGACTTTCGTCTGTCCTGTTGCGTCTTTTGTGCTCGATTCTTTGGGAAGGAAGAAGCTGATAATGTGATTCATTACGACTCCTCCTGATACCTCGAATCTGAATGTGTACGCATCTTGAGCTGTGCCTTCTGCTCCCAGTAGGAAGCGGAGAGCCTGTCGTATGCGTTCATATCCAAAAGATCGCCTAAATGCAGCTTGACATAAGTTTTAACAGCAGTGACCACAAGCTGATCTGATGTCTCGACAGTATAAGGATTACCTTCCGTGTCAGCGATTCCGGAGATCTCAAGATCACCATAGGCCGACTTGATAAGCTCCTCAAATTCACTGTCCAAAGAGTCTGAAGAGACTCTGCAAGCCAGCTTGCAAGCCAGCAAGAGTTGAGCCTGTGTCATATATCCCTCCTGTTATTTTGACTTCTTGTTAGAAGTCTTTTTCGTTGTTGTCTTCCTGGTATAAGTCTTTGCAGGCTTGACCTCTTCGACCTTCTCTTCCTCTTCGACCTGCACCATGTTGATGCCGTTGAACTCGGAAGGCTTGATCTCGATGACATCGCCCTTCTTGCAAAGCTGCTTACCATAGAAGAAACCCGTCTTAGCTTTTACTTTCATCATTGAGTCCTCCATGAACAGCTTTGTAGAGATCTTCCGTCACGATCAGGTGACCGACGTGACCGCATTTGACATCACAGTCAAGATACGTGTCATAGCCGAGCTCCTTTGCTCTGTGACAGAAGGACAGGTCCTCACCGACCTGTCCGATCGGTGAGAAGCAAGTCCTATATTTTCCAAAGCACTCAATAATTACCTGGATATCGACCAGGACACATCCGAAGCCTACGCCACCGACCTTGTGTATGCCGGTCAGCTCTCCGTTGTAGTCTGTCCAGTGCGCGTGATCGTTCTCGTCGATGGTGAAATCTTGGAACGCAACAGGCGTATATAAAGCAGACCTTCTGAAATACAGACCGCTTACGATGTGAGCATCGTATGTCACGGCATCTTCCAGGAGCTTGTACAGCGTGTCAGGCTCGAAGACCATGTCAGAATCAAACCACATGATGTAGTCCGCTCCCATCTCCATCGCCTGTGCTGCCAGCTTGTTCCTGGCATCATAGATCAGCGAACCGCAGATAAAACTCACGGAACACTGCCCGACTTTGTTCAAAGTGGCAAGCGACTGGGCAAACCCAGCCGCCACGGTGTCCATAGCAGGCACCGCTACAAGTATCTTCAGATTGTCCATAGTCTTTTCCCTTTTTTATTCTTGTCTATCAGGATGCTTCGTTCTTGATGATCTTAACGAAAGCCTTCGGAGCAACAACGCCCATGCCGATGTACTCACGGCCTACGATCTTTACGAGGTCATATTCAGCGAGTGAGAGATCGTCATACTTGATTGCAACACCGTCACCCTCCGGGAAGTTAGCAAGAGCACCAACACCGAGGTCACCAACGATTGCATAAGGTACACCCGTTGTAGCTGCGTCGAAAGAAGCGATGGTGTCGTTGAAGAGAACGTCACATCCCTCGAAAGGATCTACGGGATAGTTAGCGGCATACTGGAGAGCCTTGAATGTTGCAAATGTAGCCTTGTTCATCATGACAACAGGGTTAGCAGCCTTGTCGGAAAGCTGTGCGATAGCCTCAGAGATAGCTGTGAGCGTGCCTGTGTTGACAACAACGGGAACTGCTACGTTTGTAGAAGGTGTGTTTGTGGAAACTGTGCCACAAGCCTTGATAGCAGCGATGAGCTCATCCTCAGCCTTCTTAGCGATCTGATATGTGAGCTCGTCATAGATGTAACGCAGGAAAGCCTCACCCTTGAGATCAACTGCTTCGTCAGAAATGGTGATCCACTTCTTGATTGAAGCAGGCTTGAGCTCAACAACACCGAGAACGAGGTTCTCTTCGTTGGGCTTTGTTGCGCCTTCTGCGTGAACAACAGCACCGTCAGCAGAGATCTCGAAACCAACACGAACGATACCCTTCATGTATGCCTTCTTAACTCTTGCGAGGATCTTGTTGTTGTCCCATGCTGTTCTGATCTCGTCCTCTACGAATGTAGGAACGGGAACAACGTTTGTGCCGTTGTCAGAGCTTGCGAGCTCTGTGAGGAGCTTTCTGCACTCTGTGTCCTTACCTGTCTTGATGTACTCAGCGAAAGCCTCGATATACTCCTGAGAGCTTCTGATTTCCTTCAAATCCATTTTTCTTTCCTCCTGTGGAAGTTCTATTGTGGTCTCCTCACCTGCGCCTTCGATAACGGCTGTGAGGTCTGCCTTGCGCTGCTCTTCAACGAGAACAGCTTTGCGTGCTTCGAGGGCATCAACTTCTGCACTGAGTGCGTCGAAGTCAGCCTCCGAAGATTTGTCATCGACCAGTGATCTGATCTCGGCAATACGTGCCTCGACCTGCTCAGAAGTCAACTTCATGATTTCTTCGTTAGACATTTTCCTGTCCTCCTAATTTGAGTTTGAGTTCGAGCCTCTTACGAGCCTCTTCTCTCTTTATTTCCATCTCCTGAGCCTTTGCCTTCTTGATCTCCCCAAGAACTTCCTCTGCTACTCCGGCAGAAAAAGCACGAGCTGAAATATCTGTCTGATCGTTAGCCGGAAGGCTAACAGCGGAAACGTCGTAGAGCTTGCCGATGTCCGTTATCGTTCGGAGGGTTCTGATATTGAGGACACCGTCTTCCTGTGTCTCCGTTCTCTCCGTCTCATCGCCACGGACTGTGAAGCCGAACGACATCTTTGTCGTATAACCGCCCTTGATCTCTTCGTAGAGCTGGCGACCTATCTCCGTACCTCCGAGCATCGCTCTCATGTGAGGTGTCTCTTCGAGATCGAGCTCCAGAGTGTTGTTTGATCTTCTTGCGAATACTCTGCCCTGATGGTCATACTGCATGATTACGTCTGAGAGGTCCGTGTTATCGAAAGCACCCTTCCTGACCTGTTCCCATACCTCGACGTGATAGCCGGGCTCGTCATACTTGCCGAGCATATACGGCTGGTCATACGTGGAGAAGTTTCCTTCCACGATGAAATCATCAACAGGTGCAACGACCAGTGATCTGTATTCTCTGTCATTCTTGATTGGCATTTTCTTCATCCTCCTTGCTTGAATCTGCCGTCGTGTCGTAATACTCACCACGTGCGAGTGCTCTCTGGCCCTTGCCGTCAGGCAACGGTGCCAGGTTGAATACTTCCCTCGCCTCGTCTATGAGCAACATTCCACGGTCTCCCATCTGGGAAACGTATTCGAGTTTGTCTTTGAACGACATATACGCGATGCGGTTAGCCGTCGCCATGATGCAGTTCCCGAACGCGATCTCGTGCTCTGAGAACAGGGCAGCGGTCATGGCTTCGGAGAATTGTAATGCGAACGGCTCAATGGCACCTTCAAAGAAGGCACTCCAGGCATCGCCCTGGACCTTGTTCATGAGGACATCCTCATTCACACCGAAGTAGGAATAGATGTTCTTGTTGATGAGCTCCATCTGGTCCTTGTCAGGTGTCCACGGCTTGATGTCTATCTGCTTGATCTCGTTGTATGTATTAGGGAACAGGAGAACGCCTGACTTGTTGGCCTCCTTACCGAAAGCGGCCTCGGAGAAGTTCTCACGCTCCTTGTTGAGATCTTCAACTTTCGTGAAGTTCGACAGCTTGGCCATGAACTTATATCCGGCTGTGCTCTTGATCGCTTCCTTGATACCCTGTCTCTGAATGTCTAACAGGTCCATCGTAGAATCTAACGGAAGATTGCTGGATCCGAAGAAGTCGTTCTTGAACTGATATCTTGTAAGAACCGCGCACTCTGACCACTTGCAGGCTGCTGTCTCTCTGTCTCCCATGTATTTATACTTGAGATAGATCTCGTCCTTGTACCTGACCACCTTGCACTGCGAAGGGAGAACGGCAAAAATGCCGATCTTGTTCAGACCGCTGTCATAGATCGGAACGATGATGCAGTTGTTGCAGCAGTCAAGGATCGTACTGATCCTGTATAGTTCCTGGCTCCATGTGTGCCACGGGTTCGGCTTCCTTGCCAGTCTTGCCATCAGATCGGGCTTGGCCGATCCGACTATCTCGATCTTCAGCTTGGATGCGTGTCTTGCCCTGGCATCAATGGCCGCACGGACAAGAAGACTCTCATATATTTCACCGCGCCAATCACGGAACACAGGCTCGTAGGCTGACACCATCTTGAAGGTCTCGCCTGCTTGGATTACTTGGTTAGTCTTTTCACTTTTGCCAAGAATCTTGTCTAACAATCCCATGTCTTTTACTCCTTAATTTTTTAGTCTGTCGCCTAACTCGCCATAGTGCTTCTGTCTGACACAGAAGGCATCGGCAAGCGCGGCCACACCGTCGATGTGGTCTGACACCCTGAGCTTTATCAACCGTCCCCTGCCTCGCTCGGCTGAGAACTTTATCCCGGCATTGAGAAGATGTATCTTGAGCAGATCGTTGTTGCCGATGTGTACCTTTCCGTCCTTAAACAGTCCTTCCATCTCTTGAAGGACAGGCCAGAGGTTATCGCCCTGGTAAACATCATCTGTTTGGAAGCCGTATGCTTTCAGATCGTTCACGAGGTACTGTGCTCCGTATCGGTCATAACCGACCTGGAGCGGCAACAGTTCATATTGTTCAACGAGATTAACTAACCATCTGAAACAGTCAGCGTAGTCGATATAGTTCTCGCCTGAGAGGGACATCTCACCGCGTGCGATGTATTTCTCATACGGGATGCCGTCTCTGCTCGTCGCCTCTTCTATCTTTGCGGCAGGCAGCCAGAAATGAGCGAAGACATATATCTCTCCGTCTTTCTCGATAAGACACGTAGCTGCCGTGAGGTCCGTTGTCTGTGACAGGTCGATTCCTGCCACACAGTAGGAACTCTTGAAGTCCTCGAACTTCAGTTCCTTTCCGCTCATCTTCTTTATCGTCTGAGCGTCTATCCATGCCTGGCTTGAGTTCTGCTTGACACAGCAATACTTAGTCATGAACTCAGCCTTCTTGGAAAGACTGTTCTCTGCAATCGCCAGCTCGTCGATGAGGTATTTCGGTGATACCGAGACACCCAGGTTCGGGTTCGCCTTTTGCAGCTCATTGATGTCGTTCCACTTCTCGACATCGTCGATCATATATAAGAACGGCAGGAAGTGCGTTTCCTTGCTTCCACCGTTTAGCATCCTTGTCGCCCTGGCTATCAGAGCATCATAGATTCCGTCGTTCTCATATCCCGAAGTCGTGATGCCCAAAAGTATCGGCTGCTTACGAGCACCGACTGATGACTTCAATACTTCGTAGAATCTGAGTCCTGCCTGACCTCTCCACGATGCGATCTCGTCCAGGATCGCACAGGAGACGTTGAGACCGTCTGACTTCTTCTCGGAGAAGGCCAGAGGTGCGATGGAGCTGTTGGAATACTCGATGTATATGTCAGTCCGTCTCTTCTTGGCGAACTGTTCGAGTTCCGGCTCCTTCTTGATCGTCTGGTAGCACTGGTCATAGCAGATGTTGGCCTGTTGCAGTTTCGGAGCGGCCATGTACACCCTTGCTCCGTACTCACCATCAGCATACGCACAGTATGTAGCGATGGCCGAGCCTATGAGCGTCTTGCCCTGCTTCCTGGCCATTACCAACAGGCACTCATGGAACTGTCTATTGCCGTCCTTATCAACTATCCCGAACAGGATGGAGATGAAAGCTTTTTGCCACAGCTCCAGCTTGATCCGCTGACCGCCCAGCTCCCCCTCATGGTGCCGACAGAATCGTTCTATAAATGTAATCGCCTTCGCTGCCTTCTTCGCTTCATAAAAAAAGGCCTTCTTTCTGAGGCCTTCTTCGATGTATTCGTAAAGCAGCTTTATCCACTTGCCAACCGTTATGGATCCGTCACTTATCCCCTGATAATACTTGAGGATGAAGTTCTCCATTAGTCAAACTCCTTCTCAAAAGCGGAAAGTGCTGACTCCTTCTTGGCTGGCTTGCCTAATTTGTTGATTATCTCCAGCATTACCGCCAGAGTCTTGTTTGCCGAGTCCATGTGTCTCGGCAGTTCACGGAGCAACGGGGCCGCGTACTCGTTTTTCTCCTTCCCACGATAAACTTTCTCGCAGGTCAGGTCATCTGATGCGTCGATCTGGTCACGGATCTTCTTTATCACGTTGATCTGAAGGTCGTACTGATCCGCAGCAGCGATGAACAGCGCATTGTTCTCCACTCCGTGCTCTTTAGCGAGCTTCATGAGCTCCTCATAAGTCGCTCTGGTCTTACCTCTTGCCATAGCCTGACTTCTCCTTGTAAAAGAACATTTGTTTGGTTGTGTCTTTTCAGTCCGTTTAATGTCGTGCGAACTCCGGGCAAAGATCGGGGAAAAAGGAAACGGAAACACGATCAGTGTTTCCCATGA
>Ga0265299_10001244_pt1 | contig 29723 bp, 29 predicted proteins | sample AusTroGonzalo_MG_4_FD_193485 | JGI IMG/M metagenome (GOLD analysis project Ga0265299, IMG submission 193485) | Bovine rumen microbial communities from tropical cattle in Woodstock, Queensland, Australia - Gonzalo_02 | ecosystem: Host-associated > Mammals > Digestive system > Stomach > Rumen ... | reverse complement strand
ATGCGTATGACAACGCTATTATAACAGTTTGATAATGATTATCATATCTTTAAAAGATATCCTTTGAATAATTATACCACTCATACTAATACTAAATCAAAAATTTTATTTATTTATTTTTTTTTTAAAAAAAAAATAATATTATAAATATTTTTTACAAATATTGTAGATAGGGGTAAGATTAATTAAAGGTAATTTACTAAAGATATCTTTTAAATATTATTATATTTATTAGGGCGATTCATCTTATAGTTCGAAGTATATACATAACACTGTCTGTAAACCGAACATTTTTATGAATAGAATTCTAACTTCTTAGTGAGTGCGATTCAATCTAAACCATTAACACAGAGGTATATCTATATGGCTTTTAATGCAGAACAAACTACGGACCTTATCGTTGATCACTCAGACAACGATTACGTTTACTTCAAGGTTCCTGCCAATCTTAGAGTAAGAAAGGCTGATGGAGTTATCGAAGGTTTTAACCTTAGAGTAAAGGAGCATAGATGGATTCCTGTTACTCTTACGGAATCAAGATGCTCTAAGTCCAGTTTTACTATGAGATTCTTTAAGAATGACAGATCATACGGAGCAGCTAGAGTTATTGCTACGGCATTGATTCCTAATCCCAATCCTGAAAAGTTCAAGTTTGTGATTTGCAAGGATAATAATCCGGCTAATCTTGATCCATCTAACCTGGAATGGGGAACTAGGTTCGAAATGAGAGCTAAGATGCCTTCTACAATTCAGTGGACTGCAGAAGAGCTTAAGGAACTTGAAAAGATCCCTTATCCTCATAATGAAAAGAATCTTGAATACCAGAGATTTTTGAATAAGAAGAGAGACGCCAATGGATTAACCAAGGCTGAAAGATTTAAGCTTAAAAAGGATCTTGAAGAGGCCATGACCGATAAAGAAATCACCGAAGCTTGTTACAAAGAATTTCTCCTCTCCAAGCCAGTGTTTGATCCAATCACACACTTGGAGAAAGGATATAGACTTCCGACCAGAGAAGAGCTTAAAGAAATGTTATCGAAGTCTTCTTCCTCTCAAGCTGTTAAGTTTAGAGCAGAGGTTTTGTGGTACGGGTTAATGCTAGAAGTTGGTAGAAAAGCAGCCCTAGCTGCTAAACCTATGTTTGCAAATTCTTTTAATCTTGTTGATTCTAAGAAGGAATAGTCATATGGAACAGAGGACACTAAAGATAGGCGATCGTGTAGTATATCGCTTTGAAACCTCTATCCATGAAAGAAAGATTCTATATGCTAGGAGTTTAGAATGAAGAGAAAGAATATTGATTTAGACAAATGTTATCTCGCAGGTTTTAAGGCTCTTGACCTCATTCGTTTAGCTTCTGTCATGAAGAACTCAGAGGCATGGCAATATAACGCTGCAGAGCTATCCCATCTCTTAGATCCAGTTGTATTCAAGTTGTGCAAACAAGATGAAGAAAGGATTAGTCAGAGAAGAATAGCCGGAATTCCAGACCTATCTAGAAACATTGCAGAGAGACAGTACCAAAAGCTTAGAATCCTTCAGCAGATTCTTGGATGGACTTTGTATAGAATTGCTATGGAAAATACTTGTATGAAAGAACTCATGGAAAGATTCCAAGGGAATATTGGCGATAAACTACATTATTGATATATACATAGGAGAAGTAACTTATGGGACCGCACGAGCTGCTACTGTCAAACGCTATGAACAGAATTGACTCTGGGAAAAAGCTTGTAAGAGTATTTAGAGCTAATCCATCTTGCTGTCTTAGGTGCAGACAAATGGACGGACGTGTTGTATCAGTAGACAGTCCTGCTCTCTGTACTCATCCTCACTGCAAGTGTTCAGTAGTGAAAGAGTATCGTTAACAAAACAAATTATCAGAGGTGATAATGAACGAGAAAGAATCTATTACTCCTACCGTTCAGGAGAAGAAGCCAAGTGGTATGGCACTGGTTTATCAGAGACTTCATAACTTAGAAGAATCCATGAAGAAGCTTTCTGACTCTGTTGAGAGTCTCAAGGCAGTTGTAGATACATGGACGTCTAAGACAGTCTCCAAGCCTTCTAATCCTGACGGAGAATCAGCTCTTCAATGTTTGGCTAGGGAAGGTTTGTATGGAACGCATAGATAAGATTAATCCGAAAGTTCGTCCTGAAGATATTGTCCTCCAAGAGGTTAGCCCTGATAGGGTTAATCTCTTATTCCATGAGTTTTCTCTCATGAACGTACGAAGGACTCTCAAAGCTCCATATAAGTATCAGCTGTCTACTATGATATCAAATACTTATAAAGGAAAGGGCAATGACATATACTGGATTCCAGAAGACAAGATAGAAGACTTTATGTTCAAAGGATATATTCCTGAGAGAGGTAATAGTCCTCATCATAAGCCTACCAGAAACAAAATCTCTTATAGGCCTATGCCTACAGCGAACGAGAACATCAAAGGAGTTTCCGGTAGAGTATTTGCGACAGCCGTAGGATATTTGATTAACGAATTTACGGAACCAGTTTTTCACTCTGGGGTAAAATCTCCTAAGGGCTTAGATGTATCTGCAATTACACAGATATTGATATCGGCAAAGACTCTTGGTCAGTTCATGACAGAAGCCAATGGATGGCTAGACCAAAAAGTCCGTCTAGATCCTGCTCTCGATCTATACTATCTTGACGTTCCAGACGATGATCCCAAGAAGCTTCCAGATACGATTACCGAGATAAAGCTTAGGGCATGGTACACCCAGATGAGAGCCAAAGCTAAAGCTATCCTTATGCAGCTTCAGTTTAAGTATGGGACCATATCTAAGAACTCATACGCATGGCTCCTTGAAAGATGTTTCTCTAAGGAATTCTCCTTAAAAGATCAATCCAAGAAATCTACGAATGTTACTGTAAAGAACGAGGTCTCTAAGCCTAAGTCTTCCGAAGAAACGGAAGAAGAGGATAAGCAGACTGAGAAAGCAGTGATCGAGTTATGCTTCAGTGAAGAACCGGGGTAGCGTATGAATAAACGGGTGATAAATGTAAACGGACGAGAGATACAATGCTTTGAAGACGGAAGTGTTGGATTCATCCATCCGCAAACAAAAGCCGCTGTTAGAACAATCGGGCATCCTGATTCATGGGGATATCTTCGGGTGCATCTTGGCAACAAACATCTCTCTATTGCAAGATTGATATGCGAAGCGTTCAATGGAAAGCCGTCTAATGGCTGCCAATGCGATCATATTAATCGGAACAATAAGGATAACAGACCAGAGAATCTCAGATGGGTTTCTCCAAGTGAGAATGCGTCTAACAAGGATAGTGTCGACAACTCCATAAGAGTCCATCATGGGGTTCGTCGCCGTGACGATCCGAAGCTCTATAGGAAGATTCATAACGAGCTATTTCAGGTGACTGTGCATCTACCCAATGGTAAGAAGACTACGAGAAAAGTAGTGGATCCTAGTATAAAAAGATTTCTTCTAGAAGTCAATATACAGGAAAGATTACAGATTATCGGAGAATTTAACTATTATGAATAAACGAGTGATAAAGGACTACAAGCTATTGCCCCATCAGCGTAGAGTAATGGAATCCACCAAGGATACTATACTCATGGCTGCGGGGCGTGGTTGAATGGCTCAGGGAAGACTCATGTAGCATCCCGATACATCTGTAAGTATCTGATTAACGGAGAATCAGTCATCTGTGCAGCCCAGACACACAAACAAGTGAAGAAGGTGCTGTTCAAGGCTATTCTCCAGTGTCTAAGGAAATGGAAGATCAGGTTTAAGGTCAATCAGACCGATCTTACCATTACTACCGAGTTCGGATCGGAATGTTACTGTTATTCTTATAGCGAAGTATCGTTAGACAATATCCGTGGTCTTACTGGTATATCATTAGTAGTCGTTGATGAAGCCGCTTTAGCATCTAAAGAATTCATTGATGTGGCTATTGCATGTTGTCGTGGTATGGACGTCTATGGAAGAAGGATCGGAGCTCCTAGGCTGCTTCTCATTTCTACTCCTAAAGCTCATAGTTATCTTAACAAGCTTATTCAAGAAGCCGGAGATGACTGTGAAATCATTCATGCTACTACGATGGATAATACCACTCTAGATGAAAGATATGCCAAGAGACTGTTAAAGGACTATGGCAATACTAGCTTTGCTCTTCAGGAAGTCTATGGGCAAATTATAGATGACACTGAACCTGACCAGCTCATGTCTTGGGTTGAGATTGAATCTATGAAGACTAGGACTCCGTTCAGAACAGGCGATAGAGTCTTAGGACTTGACATGGCTAGATATGGTGATGACTCTAATAGCTTCTGGTACAGAGAAGGATCTTACCTTGAAATAATTGCTAAGATTCAAAACGCTGATACTTATAAGCTTTATGATGTCATAGCTTCTCGATATTCTCCTTCTGATCTTGATGTCATTAACATAGATGGTACAGGTGGATACGGAGGAGGTCTATCAGATATGCTTAAGCATCATGGCTATAATGTTAATGAGTGCGTGTATAGTAGTAAGGCTCCTGATCCAAAGTACTTTAATCTCAGAGCTCATATGTATAAGGCTTGTAGTATAGCTGTATCTGCAAATCTCTATCTTCCGGCTTATGACGATACAGACCGTATTGAAGAAGAGCTTGCGGCTCAAAAGATTATTCTTAGAGAAACGGACGATAAATTTCAGCTGCTATCCAAGGATAAGATTAAACAAGCTCTAGGGAGATCGCCTGATGATAGCGATGGCATAGCGTTAACATTCGCTCATGTTAGAGACTTGAAGGGAGATATCTTCCATACGCATATCTTTAATGCCGTAGAAACAAGTCAGAGGCTAGAGAGCGAGATTAATGCTCTTATGACAGCTTCTAACTGGTAGATTTATCCTTATACTCTCTATGGGTATAAGGATATCTATTGTAAAACTTCCCATTGTACAATATATAGGAGAATCCTATTATGGCTTTTATAGACGAAGACAAAACAGTAATTGACCGCTTCAAAAAATTCGGTAAGACCGCTTCGGATAAATTTGATAAGGTTATAACTAGACTTAAGATTGAACGTGCGTTTGCATCCGGCTATCAGTGGGACGATGATGACAGATCCCATAGAGGTGATAATCGTGCCGAGCTTACATTTAATGTATCTGGCAATCAGGTCAATGCCGTTGTTAATCCGTTTCTTCAGAAGCCTTACAAGGTTTGTTATACGTCTTTAGTGCAGACTCCTACTGATTTGGTTGATAAACTCAATCTCTCCTATCAGAAGCTCGATGCCCAGGATGATACTAAAACCGCTAAGGAACTTGGAATCCGCTCTATGGCTACTGCGGGTTATGGATATCTGTATGTGACGACTGATCTAGATGAGAATAAAAAGCCTGTTATAAAGATTTATCCTATCGAAGATGCTGCTCTAGTAATCCCAGACCCTGACTCAGTTCAGGTAGATGGCTCTGATTCCTCTAGGATGGCTATTGTCGAGTACATGTCTAAATCAAAGGCTAAATCACTATATGGCGAAGATGTAGTAGAAACATCTTATACTGGCTTACAGTGTCTTGTATCTGATTTCGGTAAGACATGGAAGTCTCCAGAAGATTATCTTACTCTCGTTACATTCTACGAGATGACTGAATCTAGAAACGCATGTATCATTTCTAAGATGATTGGTAATAAGGTTATCTCTTCTGTCACTCTTCAGATTTCTCATATTCCTATCGTTACCTTTAAGGGCGAAATCTCTTATGACAAAGATGGCAAGACTGAATATGTAGGGCTGATTCATAAGATTGTAGATGGGCAAAAGGTTCTTAACTATGCCGAATCGCAGCTCGTAGAACGCCTTGCAAATGCTCCTGTCCCTGTCATGTCCGTTCCAAAGGAAGGTCTTGAAGGTAACATTGACTATTACAAGAACATTAATAGACGTCTTAATCCAGTTGTTCCCTACAAGGAATATAGTGCTGATGGAAAGAAGCTGTCTCCGCCTTCTAGAGTCGATAATAGCTTCCCTACTTCCGATATTACAGAAGTCATTGGAAATCAGAAGTCTGTGCTTACTGAAGTATCGGGTCTTCCGTTATCTGGGCTTGTGGAATCGGCAGATAAAGAAACTGCAACTTCGGTATTGCTGAGATCTAAGTCTACTGTTAATAATATCAGTCATTACTTATCTCATGCAAAACAGTCTATGAAGTTCCTTGGGACTCTTCTCATGGAGTTCTATAAGGTTCTTCTGCCGGATACTGTCATAGACACATCTCTGATTGCAGTAACAGTCAATGAAGGTCCTGAAGCTCTCTTTAACTCTGAAGAAGCAAAGACTAAGCTTATTGCTATTGCCGGATTCCTTCCGGAGAATATGAAGTCTATTATTGCCTATCAGCTCTGTAAGTTGGATGTAAATCCAGATGTACAGAAAGCTGGGGAAATGCTTAAGCAACTTCTGCCTCCTCAGGTGTTCTCTGACAATGGTCAGCTTATGGCTATGCAGCAACAGATGGCTGATATGCAGGCCAAGATGACAGAAGTCCTTCAGGCTAAGGACAAGCAGATCAATGATCTTAACATGCAGGTAATGAACCTTCAGCTTAGATCTAATACTGATATGCGTATTGCTGAATTGAGGGCTAATACTGACTTATCTAAGGAAGCTATGAGACTTCAGAATGATAATCAGAAACAGCAGCTTGAGATTGCGTCTAAGGCAAATATCGAGAATGAAAAGATCGCCAACGAAAATCTCCGTGAGAGAGAAAGATTAGCAACCGAAGCATTTAAGACCCAATCTAAATCAGAGATTGAAGAGTCTAAACTTGCTGCTAAGACTACTACGGATATGATTGATCGTGGATTGTTCTAGTTCAATATAATCCTATAGGTGTAAAAGCCTATAGGATTTTTAAACTAATTCATTGATTATGCATTTAATTATGCCCGAACCACCGGCAGTGGATATACAGAGGAATATCATGGCTAATCGCTATGAAGAACTTATTGACTCGTTTGGTAGTGACGAGAATGATTCTACACAAACTACCCAGACACCTGACGTTAATGCGAATACAGGAGACTCCAATCCAGATGAGTCTAGACCATCTGAGACCCAGAGTACGGACACGCAGCCTAACGTAAATCCTGAAGATTCTAATCCTGCTTCTGAAAGTCCTGATCAGACTTCGGAACAGAATTCTAGTGATCATCAGGAACCTTCTAATCAGGGAGAAGGGAACAGACCTAAGGGTAAGCGTCAGTACACCCATGAAGAACAGGTGCAATATAGCTTTGCAAAACTTAACTCTAAGCTCTCTAGTACTAAGAGAGAATTGGCTAATGCACTGAAGCAGATTGAAGAACTGAAGAAAGCTAATGCCCCTAAGCCGCAGAAACTTGGACCGGACGATTTCGGTTCCAACGAAGATTACCTTAAGTATATTGCAAATCAATCTCTGATTGAACAACTTCAGAAAGCCGCCGAAGCGAAGAAGGCCTCGGAGACAGAAGCTAAAGCTAGTCAGGAATTCACTAATCGCTATAATCAACGAGCTTCTGAGTTGTTCTCAAAGCCGGAAGATATCGAAGCCTATAATAATATTGTAGGCGAAGCGATGAATAACGGTCTTAATGACACACTGAATTCTGATAGTGTCATTGTTGACTTTATTAGATCTAGCGATTGGGCTCCGAGATTGGTATTCCACTTTGCAGCTATTCCGGAAGACCTTGAAAGAATTGCTGCCATCAAGGATCCTACTGATAAGAGATTTGCTTTGAATATGCTTCAGCAACGTATTGCAACTGTCTTTGGACAGCAGCGTAATACTCCTGCGGTTGAAACTCCTAAGAATCAAACTCAAACTCATACCGAACCTTCGCAGTCCTCTCCTGCTGTTCCAATTGTAGGTAAAGCAGGCACAGGTTCCTCTAGCGGTGGTTCCAATCCAGAAGTGACGGTGGATGAAGCTTTGACTCGTATCCGCCGTGGCTACTAAAGGACTATTATTATGCCTCAGGCTAATGCTTCCAATCTTGGTGGTCTTGTTAATAGCAAGCTCAAGTACTTTGCTGCTGCTATTCTTGACTCTCTTCCGTATATCCGTATGGCTAAGTCTTACTTCAAGGACGATGTCAAGGGTAAGAAAGCCGGTATGACCTATCGCTTCTATGTCCCGGATCCGGGTCTGGCAGAAGCTGGTACGACTAACCTCGACATTACGAACGATCCGAAGGACGTTTGGGAATTGCCGGTGGATGTCACTCTTGTTGATGGCAAGACTTCTGTGTCCCTCTCTGCATGGAATAAGCTCACGGCTGTAGAAGACTTCATTCGTGATATCTGCAACCCGCACGCTCGTACTCTTGGTGCAGAAATTGAAGCTGATGTCATTAAGAAGAACTGGTTCTTTGCAGACTCTGCAATTGTAACTGATGGTTCCTCTACGCTCACCTCTAAGCCGTTCTCTATCCTTGCTGCAAAGCTTCGTGCTATCCGTTCGGCAGGTAAGAAAGTTGGCTTTGCTCATCCGGACGTGTTTGCGTCTCTCTCAGATAATCTTCTTGGTAAGTTTCTTCCGTCCGAAGAAATGAAGAAGATCTACGGTGACGCAGTCTTTGCTCATGCTTTCGGCTCTGAATGGGTTGAAGAAAACTACATGCCGTTCGTTACGGCTCCGGCTACTCTTCCGACTGTTGCCAATATCTCCATCAACTGGAAGACTGGCGAAGTTACTGAATCCGGTACTTCTCACCTCTTTGAAGGCTACGCATTCACTTGCTCTGCTACTGCAAATGGTGGTAAGAAGTTTAAGACTGTTGACCTTAACGGTAAGATCACTAATGAAGACTATGTCTTTATTCTCCGTAAGACCGTTGACGCTTCTAACAACACGCATTTCTGGATTCAGCTTGATGAAGATCAGATTCGCTTTGCAGAAGATGGTTCTGGTCATAAGCTCTCCAATCCGACTATTGGTGCAGTGCCGGGTGCAATTGACGCCACTACTGGTGTCATGACTGGTATTACTGTTGCAGCTCTCTCCGGCTTGACCGCTGGCAAGACTTATGCAATCGTTCAGGTCCGTGATGCAGACGCTCTCGAATTTGATACTTATGAATTCGATGAAGTCGCTGGTGCTAAGAACGATAAGCTTAAGGCTGCAGAACTCACTGTTCAGTCCGTTGAACAGGGTAATGTCAATACACGTAACAGCATCATGCGTATCGATGTTCCATACATGACTCGTCTCGTTCTCACGAAGCTTGCTCGTGTGCTCTACATTCAGTTAGACTAATCTATTCCAAACCTCTGTGGAATGTTATCCTTATACTCTATATGGGTATAAGGATATCTTTTCTAAAACTTCCCATTGTACAAGATAGATATAGGAGTCAGTATGGTTTCCAATCTTACTACTGTCAAAGATTTAATTAACGCCGCATTTACATACAGCGGAACGCTAGGCGAAAGCGAAGAGCTGTCTGGTGATAGATTCCAGTTCGGACTCTGTCTATTGAATCAGCTTATTACAAATGCTAACATGCAAGTCTTTCTTCCGTTTGCACAAGCAATGAAAGACCTTCCTAAGGGTTATCAAGTATATGTCCTTAGTGATTCTCCAGATATTGTAAGCAATCAAGAAGCTATTCCGGAAACAGTATCCGGATGGGGTCCTACGACTATAGTCCAAGCTCCTCAGCCTAAGATTATCAACTCTATGGGCTATAGGGTTGGCTTGCGTTTTACTACGCTTACTAGAACTGGAACTCCTGACATGCTTAAATTCGTCATGCCAGTCTCAAGTACTCCGGCATATTATAGCTATGAAGAGTATCCGTCCTATACAGCTATCATCTTGGATAGACCTTCAATGTTTCCGCTTAGAGTAGTCTATAGCAAGAATATTGAAATGGCTAACATGAATGAAAAGCTTGCAGTTCCGCTTCAGTATACCGAGTACTTGATGTACGGGATCGCATATAGACTGGCTGTAAAGTACCAGCAGCCTACTGAGTCTATCGCAGGTTTAAAGATGCTTGCAGACGAAGCCAAGGCTCATATTAAAGATCTTGTAAAGAATGATCATATGATTACTTGGAACGACATTGAAACCAATGATGGCTTTGGTAACTTCGGTGCAGTTCTGTGCCCGCCTAACTGGTGACCTAATTGGTAAGGAGAATATATGGCTAACGGAGTTTTAAATCCTTCTATCGTGGGCTCTTCATACGAGCTTGATGTTCGTATGGCTAGTCCCGAAGTCTCCGAGAATATGTTTATTGAACATATGGGAGAACCTGACTCTCAAGGTTATACGAATAAGATTCTTAGAAGCATTGACGGTAATAAGGCTGTCCTTACTTTCCCAGAAGCTCCGATTGGTTGTAGAGGAATCACTACGGTAGGAGCAGGTCCAGACTATAGACCGGACATGTATGCGGTCTTTAATGATAAGCTCTATAGAATTAACGAAGACCTTTCTAAAGTCCTTGTAGGATCTCTCGGAGCTACTAATACGCCTATTAGGTTTGCCGAATCAGGTGGCGTTAATTCTCATCTCTGTATGGTAAACGGACAAAGAGAAATTCGTGTCTGCAGTGTCCATGTCAGTGATGCGGATGTGTCTAGCACTATGGAGGCTTGTCCTCTTCCGGTAAATCCATATGACATGCGTAACCAAGACCTTAGAGATCTCGATGATGGGATTTGTATTAATGCTACGCACATAGTTACCATGGGCGAAAGACTCATTGTTAACGACAGTGAAAGTGGATTCATATTCTTATCTCGTCCTGGAGCTTATCAAGGCGGAACTTATCTAGCTTATGATATAGATAACGAAGGCAATATCATTTATGAAGATGATGGTGTCACACCTAGAACCCATGAAGAAAACAATAATACATGGGCTTGGAAAGATCGATATGGCAAGTACAACTACTTCCATGCTATGTCTGCTAATGGCGATGTAGTCAAAGCTATTGAAACCATTAATGCTCAGGAACTCTGGGTATTTGGAAATAAGTCCTTTGACATCTATGGGTTCTCTAGTGACGAAGATGGCAACTATAGCTTTACCAGAACCGGAATGGGTACTAATATTGGTATCTCCGCTCCTCAAACTCTTGCCAAGATTGCTAATCAACTTTGTTGGCTTGGAAGCGGCGGTGATGGCGATAATGCTGTATGGACTGCTTCTCAGAATGGTCAGCCTAAGAGAATCTCTACTCCAGCTTTGGAACGATTTATAGCTAAGAATAAATCTACAGACGCTTTTGGGTTTGCATATAACTATAGCGGTCATGCGTTTTATATCATTAGCTTCCCTACTGCTAATAGAACATTCTGTTATGACTTCACTACCGGAGCATGGCACAATAGATCTACTCGTGATGCCAATACCAACGTAGCAGAAATGTGGTATCCGTCTTTTGCTTGTAACTTTAATGGCGAAGTATATTTCGGAACCTATAAGGCTAATGCATTAGTGGTAATGGATCAGACTAAGCATACCGAGTGGGATGGAAGACCCATTAGAAGACTTAGAAGAGGCCCGGTTATCATCAGCGATATGTCTAACATCGTTGTAGATATGTTTAGAGTAGAATGTGGAACTGGTCTTACAAGAGAACTTCAGCCTACTCAAACGCTTTCTGATGGAACCATTAGAGAGAAACAAGGATGGAATCCTAAGGTTCTCATGCGTTATTCTCATGATGGCGGTAATACATGGAGCTTTTATAATACCAGTAGACTCGGACAGGCTGGACAATACCTCGCTAACTGTGCGTACTATGGATTAGGAATGGGCAAGCTCTTTGTAATCGAAGTCTCATGCGATGATCCGGTAGATTTCGTCATTACTACATCTAAGCTTAAGTATAGAATCACAAGGAGTTTCTAATGAAAGCTTCAGATTATATAAATGACGATATTAAGCCTAAGATGAGAAATCTTTCAACGGTCACTGTCAACGCAGTTCAATCTACGAATGACGTGACTGATTTCTCTATCTTTAATGCTCTTAATGCCATTACTGGATCATGGGGATCTGCAAGGTCTATGGATAGCGAAGTCGCATATCTTGGAAAGGTATGTATATGGAGAAAGATAGGTTCTGGATCCATGACCTTCGCTGTTCCGCCTAATAAGCTCTCTCAGTATTTTGCCCAGCTTCTTACAGAGACAGGAAGCCGTGGAGTGTTGATTCCGAAGGGAATTACTCAAGTCTCTGTATCAATGCCGGACGATACTGCCTGGCAATTAACTGGAATGTTCACTATACTTTCAAAGGATTAATGTATGCCAGCACCTCTGATTGCAATGGGCGTAGCCGCAGGTGTTAACGCTCTGTCTAATATTATCGGCTCTAGTATGCAAGCTAATGCAGCTCGTCAGGCTCAGAAGGCTGCAGCTAGAGGAGCTTCTAGTGTAGCAGAAGGCTATGACTCTGTCAAAGGAGTTTATGACACTAATAAATCAGCCATTGACGATTATAGCGGTAAGATAAATTCCGTCTATGGCGATAATGAAGACGCTATCAAGAAGTATAAAGAGCTTCTGAATAGCGATATGTCTGATGCTATCTATAAGCCTTCTACATGGACTGATAACCATGATGTATCAGAATACTATGACAAGGCTTGGAAGCTAAATAACCAAACGCAGCTTGATGCTCTTGAAGCTAGTGCATCTAATGCAGGTCGTCTGTATTCTTCTGGTCTCCAGAATCAAATGCTTTCCACTGCTTCTGCTAATGCTTCTAAAGCTTATAAAGACGCTATGGAAGCTTACTTGAAAGAAAAGGGTATTGACGTAGACATTTGGAAGGGAGAAGAAACCAATAAACAGGCTGCTGCAAAACAGTATCTTGACCAATATAAAACTCAGGTTGAGTCTATTGGTAACTATATTGGCAACGGACTTGGTCTTCAGGGTGATGTACTTGGAGCTACCATTAGTAATAACAATGATAAGGCAAATACATACACTAATTACCTTACCAATTACGCTAATCTCTTGGCTCAGGCTGGGTCTTATAGCCCGTCTACTTCTATGCCAGCATTTTAAGGAGGAATGAATATATGGCTATCGTTATCAATCATCCCAATATTAATCCCAATATTGACGCTTATGCCTTGGCATACAGATCTAGCATGAACCGTGTACAGCCATGGGTCAATATGATGGATAAACTTGCCAAGACTGTAGGTGATGTGGGAGCATCTTATTTGGCTTATAAAGAGCCTTCTCTTGAAGATCCTAAGGTCACGGTAGACGAGGGTGATGCAACTCTCTCTATGAATGGAATTGATCCGTTCCTTTATCGTAGGATGATGTCCAAGTCAGTCTCTAAGCCAGAAAACCTTGGTCTCATCAATCCGTTTACTCACAAGGAGTGGTAAATTATGGCTATGGATTTTAATAACGTAAGTCCTAATACTCAAGAACAGCTTATGGAAGATGCCAAGGCTAAAGCTAAGGCTAGATACGATAAGAAACTTCTTGAGGAACAGGAAGAACAGATTCGTAATTTGCTTCTTCTGAATAACCTTCAGGATCCTCGTAATCAACGAGTAGAAATGAAGCCTAGAAAGGAATATTCTCATTTCGAAGATAACCTTCCGAGTGGTGAAGACCTCATGGCACTCATGAATGATCCTAATGCTGTAAAAGTATTAGCAGAATCTTACCGTTCTAAGGCTAAGCCTAAGGCAGATGAGCCTTCTATTGTGTCTGAAAGCAAAGAGGATAATAAAACTTTTATCGATCTTCTATCTCAGCATGATAGAAAGATTCAATCCGAAGTCAATATGGATAATTATATCCCAGGGAATCCGGGATACGGAAGAGCTCTCTTTGCAGAGCAGTCTATGAAAGGATATACGCCTTCTAGAGCCTCTGATGCTGCACCAATGACAGTGATTAAAAACTCTGAAGGCGTTGACCGTGGTGGTTCAGTTGCTCCGAGTGAATTTAAAAGCTTTAGTAACAATGAAGCTATAGAAATTCCAGAAGAGCTGAAGAACCTTCCTGAACTGAATAAGCAGACTGTAGAAGAACGGAACTGGTATCTCAAGCAGCTTACGCCTAAGATTGACGAAGCTCTTAAGGCTATTGCGGATAAGGATCCGTCTATGCTTCAGCTTCCGGAAGTCCAAGAGCTCCTGAAGCGTAGTAAGACAGGTTATGATAAGCAAAGAGCTTTGTCTGCAGTAGCTGCCTTTACATCTAATCCTCAACTCTGGATGTCACAGGCAAATGCATTTAGAGATGAAGGCGATAAGAACCTTATGGATGCTGCTCAGAATCTTGAGACCATTCGTAATAGACAGCTCGAAGCTACTAAAGCAGTGGCAGATAATCTTACGTCTCAAAAGTCTATCCTTGGAAATCTTCATGGACAGGTATTGGGTCTTGAAGGTAATCTTGCTCAGGTATCTATTCCGTCTATCCAACAGGCTAACGATCTTGAGCTCCAAGCTGATGCAGTTCACGAACAAGGTGATGCCGCTATCAATAGTGCAATCCAGAACATGCAGAACTTTGTTCAAAGACTTGGTGATATGGGTGTTAAGCCTAAGGATGTGGCTGTCCTTATGCAGCAAGCTGACGGGTTAAATGCGTCTAACATTAGAGACTTTATTCGTACGGTTAATGGTTTTAAACCTAATACTCCTATGAGAAAAGAATTTAATGAACGCCTTAATGCAATCAGTAATGCTGTGGCTCAGTACGAAACAGCTATGATTCAGTCCAAGAAGATGAAAGAACAGGCACAGTTCCATAAGGATAAAGCTGAAGGGCTCATGACTGCAGCTTCCAATCTTGGCGGAAAATACAGGGTTCCAGAATGGATGAGTGCTCCGGCTATGGTTCAGGCAGCTCCTGCGGCTAACAATCTCTCTACTCCGTTCTCCGATGAGAAGAGTGATGTTCCGTCTAATGAAGTTCAACCTAGAGAAGAGCATCCGATGGAAGAAGCCTATGGCGGTATGAAACCCAAATCGACTAAGGCTACTCCGACTCCTGCAGCTCCTACTCCTGTTGATACTTCTACGGTTACCGAACCGTGGTATAGCATTAAGTCTATTCAGAATCTTTCTACTAAAGAGCTTGATAATCTCTTTGACGCTCTCTATAAAGCCGACACTGGTAAGGCTGTTAAAGGAGCTAAAGTCGGGATTTATCAGACTGAGAAAGGAGCTGAAGGCAATGCTGTCGGAGCTCGTAGAGAACTCGAAGTGGCAAAGATCGCTCAGGATACTGATAGATTCCTTAATACTCTGGGTGCGTGGGCTAATAATAATTCTAGGGGTATCTCGGCAAAGCTTAATAAGCTTAAGAATCTTGATGCTCTGAATTACTTTAAGTCCAAGACTAAAGAAGGAACGGTTCTTTATCAGCTTCTTGATAACGCAACCAACGAAGATATTAGAAAGAAGCCTACTTCTTTTAACTTCGCCGATCAAGATGCTCAGATTGCATCTCTACTTATGCAGCTTGGGTACGTCTAATCTAATCCTCATACTCGAAAGGGTATGAGGATATCATTATCAAAACTTCCCATTGTACTATAACATAGGAGAAGCTATGGCAGAAACGAATTTTACCTCTCTGCTCCCTTCGCAGAAAGCATCTTCTACCCTTCCATACGAAGCGATTTGGAGAGCAGTCTACGATCTCACTCCGGATGACCAGAAGGAATATTTCGCTAGATCTAACGTTCTTCAACAGACTCGTGAGATCATGAAGAGATTGCAGTCTAATGAAGGTATGTCTGTAATTGAGGAAGCCATTAGAAATACAATTCAGCCCGCAAGCAGCGGTCTTAGCCCTTATGTAAATGCATCTTCAGTTAAGAAGCTTTCCACTCTGACTGAACAGGATAAGCTTAAGCTTATTAATAATGCTGTGTCATCTCTCTCCAATCGTGCCAAGGATCTTTCTAGCATGAGTGCCAAGGCTCTTGAAGCTCAGAAGCTTAAGGAAACCTCTGGTATGGGGCATATGACAGACGAAGAATTCAGAGCCTATCAGCTCGATAGTCAAATCCCTGATCGTATCTTTAGTGGAAAACCTGCAGGAATTCCTAAGTTGGAATTGTCCGCTCAGCGTAATGTCGGGACTCCGTATAGTGCTGCCGGAAGATTCTTTGATGAAAGCGAACTGAATAAAGATCTTATGAATGTAAAGGGTAATGAAGCAGACACTTCTACTGCCAATCAATATCTTAGAAATAAACAAGAATATAATGAGCCTTACAATAAGAATCTTAGAAGGGCTGATAAGCTTCTTTCTTTTATTCCTATAGTTCCGTTTGCTTCTCAAGCTGCTATTGCTAGACAGCAAGGCGAAATCTCTCCTACTGAAACTGGACTGACTAATCCTAGAGTGATGGCAGGTGGTGCTCTTAATGCCCTTGCCATTCCTACAGCTCTCATTCCTGAAATTGGCCCAGTAGCATCTGGTGCTATGGCAGCTCTTGGTAACTCTCTAGCAAAGGGAGAAAGAGGCGAAGAGTATCCGACAGCAGGGTTTGATTACATGGGAGACGCTATCTTAGGCGGAGCTACTCAAGGTTTTCTCTCCGGAGCTGGCAATAAGCTTCTAAAGCTCACTGGAAAGGACAAAGCTTCTAAGGCTCAGACAGCGTTAGATAAGGCTCAGAAGGAATATAATGATTTAATGGCTCCTATTCTTGGCGGAAAGAAGCTTTCTCAAGGAGAAGCCGAAGGATTAGCCAATTCTGCTAACACTGCGTACACTTCTAAAATCAATCAAGCTATTCAGAGCGGAAAATTGTCCGGAGTTGACGCAAATGCCTTCGATCCTAACCGAAGCGGAGCTAAGTACATTGTAATTCCGTCTGAAATCTGGAAAAATGATGCAGCTTTGGATGAATCTTTGAATGCTACAGCAGCTGCAGCAGATAGATTAACCAAACTGAAGAAAATTAACCAGACTCTGACAGTTCAGCCTAAAATAGCTATCCCAGCATCTCTCGATGAAGGCGGTTTCAATCCGGTTATCCAAAAAGCTCGTGAGTTTGTCAAGATCAATGACAATACTCCGATTAATTGGGAAGAAGCTGTCACTAAGGTTCCTTCTACTACGATGGAGATGGTGGCATCTAAGCCGATTTATCCGTTCAACGATGCTAGACCTAAAACATACTCCCAGTCTATCTTGAAAGCTCTCGGATATGATAAAGCTGGTAAGGGTGCTCAGAAAGCCTCTGGCGGTACTGCTCCTCAGTTCGATGAAAACATCAGAATCATGAGTGAATTACCGACAGGAGAGGAAAAGAAGTTCATTCAGACCAACTATGCTGGTAATCCGAAAGCTCTAGCTCGTGACGTAGTGAGCCAGGCTGATTCTTATGTACAAGAAGCGTACAATAGATCAGTGAATGGAACGCTCACTCCTTCTAAGCTTGAAGAATTAGCCAAAGAGTATGCGTCTTGGAATATGTCTTCCAAGTCCGATCCGGCTGAACTCAACTACTGGACTAGAGACTTCCTTGCTAAGTTCAACCAGATTAGAAGAAATCCTGAGAAGACTCCGTTCGAGTACAAGCCCTATACCACGATTCCGTCGCAGCTTAATCAAGGCGTTGATGTATCTGGAACTAAGGGTAATGCTCCGATTCTCTTCAACGAAGGTATTAGACCTAATCCGTCTATTGCTTCTCTGTCTTCCAAGTTCGATACTCCTAACGGATTCTTGATTGATTTTGCTAACAAGATCAATAAACAGAATCTCGGAGAAAGAGCTGGAGAAAACCCGACAAGAGAAGCATGGGAACAAGCTCTTGCATATTACGGAGATCTTGAGAACCCGTCTGCCGATGCTGTATCTAAGGCTATCTCTAGGGCTGATGCGGAGAAGCTGGCTAGGGTGAACGAAGCCTATCGAAGAATGACTGGCGATCTTCAGATTCCTACAGCTGCTCAGGCACAGGAAGCAGAAGCAAACATTCTGAAAGCTAAGACTCAGATGAATGAAGCTTCTCCTAACTTGTCCTTCAGTGCGATTAGAGACATTCCGAAGACTCAGGTTACTAAGATGGCTATTCCTGATCTTCTTTCTAAGGGTGCTGGACAAGGTCTGGTATACACCAATACTAGCTTGTCTGACCCTGAAAGGAGAACGGCAGCTGAAGCGAAGAGCAGGGAAACAGCTGGAGCACTGGATAAAACTCTTTCTAGGCTTCCTATCAATCTCAACTTCTTGCTGAGACCCTACTACGAACAGGCTAAGAAGAGGGGCAATTATGTGAACGAGTACAACATCGATTATGTATTGCCCGACATCCTTAGACAATAGCTTGGTAAGGAATGGTATAGATATACTTGAAACTTAAGAATGTAACGTTGTGAAACGTGACCCTCCTAGGAGATAATCCTAGGAGGTTTTTAATTTTCAATAGGATATCTATATGGAACAGAGAACCTTAAAAATTGGTGATAGAGTTGTATACTGTTATGAGGATGGATCTGTTGAGTTCTTATCTAGTGCTATACAGTACAAGAAACATCCTTTACAAAGAACCTTTGGACATAATAATGGCCGCGGTTATAAGTATATATTGCTTTCTGTCAATGGCAAAAAGATAAATCTTTTGGTTCATCGTCTGATTGCAATGGCATTTCATCCTAATCCGGAAAGTTTACCAGAAGTTGATCATATCAATAGGAATAGAGAAGATAATAGACCTTGTAATCTTAGATGGGTAAATAGTAAGACTAACCAAAACAATAAGGTTTCAATTGATAGGTCTATAGCCAAGTATGGTGTAAGATATTGTGACGACCAGAAAGCCTATAGGAAAGTCTATAATAAAAATCATAACCAACAATGTCTTGCTATGCGTAAGCCTGATGGAAGCAATACAATGACAGGAGCATTAACTCTAGAAGCCTATGATATGCTTAAGCCTCTAACAATGCGTGATAGGTATCTTAAGTATCAAGACATAAAAACTTCACATTGTACAATATAGATATAGGAGTGACACATGGTCTACACGCTATTTGACGCTTTGCCAACATTCCTGGACAGTAATGGCAAGCCCATCGTAGGTCGTCTTACATTCTTTGAAGCAAATGGGACAACTTATAAGCCCATCTATGCCGACCAAGAATACACTACTCTTCTCTCCAATCCTCTCCTTACCGATATGGGAGGAAAACCTTCTCATCAGGTCTTCCTTAAGAATGGTATCTATCGTGTCGTGGTCGAAAAGTTTATTGGCGACGGTATTGCCGATATGAATGCCTATATGTATGAAGGCTACGAAGCAAATTCTATTGGGACTACATCTCACTGGCAGTTTGAAAAAGAATTCGTCATTGATTCTGGTAACCTTGAATCATCTTCTATCTCTACATATGAGCTTCTCACTGTCCGTTATATCTCTGATCTTAGACAAGTAGACTTCGCAACTCATCCAGTTGTACAGGTCTTGGATTATGATGAGAATGTAAAGAACATTGCACCTCGTACTTACATTTGGGTAGATGGAAATGGAAGACCTGAAGACTTCGGGGTTACCATTATTTCTAACCGTAGTAATACTGGAAGATGGGTTCTGTGTGAATCTAGCATTATGGAATCTACCACGTTCGGTATTTCTACTTATACCGATCCAGGTGTCCTTGCATCTAGACTCAATGGTCTTGCAACTTATTCTCAGGATAACTATGGTAAGGCTAACGTAATCTATTTCCAGCCGGGTACTTATACTCTCTTGAATGGCTCCCAAGTCAGATTTGCAAAACCTATTGTATGCAATGGTAATCTTAAATTTGTATTGGCTGATGCTGATAATGAATCCGCCAAGGTTACATTCGATAAAGGCTTATCATATACGGGCACTAGTGAGCTTAATGGTAAGAATGTTGAGCTGAAGATTAGGGAAGCTACTGTAAAGACTTCATGGTATAGATATGATGCTAATTCCTCTTCATATGACGGAAGTGACGGATGGTATAATACTGTCATTATGAACGTTGACGATGGTCATACCAGAGCATTCGAAAAGTGCCATGTAATTATTGATACCGATATCAATAATGCTGCACTCAGCTTTGAGGATTGTCTGGTTACGCTTAATGCCGATATCAAAAAGGCCAATACAGAATTCGTCAACTGCACGTTTGATTGTGCTGAAGGCGTAATTGCTGCAGCTGTTACAATCAACGGCGTTGTAGATATCTATCCTCAGATGTTTGCTTCTGATCTTAGTTATGAAGACATTACCATTGACGAAGATGTTCGTTACTATCTTGAGGACTGGGGTGCAGATGCTTATGTGTCATTTAAGCAACAGCAAGGTGATACTAATATCGGTAGTCTTAACGGAAAGACTTTGACATCAGAACCTGAGCTTGCAGATGATACTCATATCTCTAACTTCTCCGGAAAGGTAAAATGCAAAGGCGTTGAGGTCTTTATTTCCAACTGGGATGGCTATATCGAAACTAACGGAACGTCTATTCTTCATATAGATAACTCCACAGTTAGTGTTAGAAACAATTCCGTTGGGTCTATGTATCTTGACGGAGTAAACCTCTCTGTGAAGGACAATGGTCTTCTCACTGTATCCGACTCCTTTACGGCAGAGAATTGTATGATTGACGCTAAGCTTAAGTTCAACACTTCTGGAGCTACACTCGTTAACTGCAACATTACAAAGGATATTGATTCTAGTACCGTTACAGCTATCGGTTTCTCTAGATGCAGTATTAATGCCGATGTTGATTGTAAAGATATCACTGCAGAGTATTGCACTATCAATGGCGTTATTACAGAGACGGCTTCTAACTCTCTTGATTTCAATATCTCTCACTGCACGTTTGGAACTACAGGCCTTCATCATATCGAAGGAGCTAGCGGTTCTTCAGTAAAGTGTAACGGTACATGGGCTCATAATCTTAGTCTTCGTACCGACAAGCACTTCATTGAAGTAGATAGAACCCATCTTGACAGCGATGAGTCTGAACATTCATATGTGTATGAAGATAACAATGGACCTAAAGTCCTTCAGAGATATAGTGCTAATTGGAAAGATACATTGACTTTCTACGATGATTATCAAGATATTTATACACCGTGGCATGATCAAGATATAGCTCAGGTTAGAAAGATTGGTATGTATGCTGACGACGGAATAAAGAAATGGAAAGGAATTTCTGGAACCGAAGCCGGAAGAGGTGAGACTACTGATAAGGGCTCATACTTTACCGAGTGTGAAATCTTTAGTGTGGCTCCTCTGACTGGTCAATGGCTGCTCTTAGCTATTCCTTCTACTGTTCTTACTGGTCCTGCAGAACCATCCTTTAGGATTCCGTCATCTCCTTGGAAATCTGAATTCACAGACTCCAATCGAGTGGTTGTTCATACCGATGAATCTGTAAATACTTCTGAAGACAGTGGAATGCCAGCTACAATGTGGCATGTATCTGACTTCAAGTATCGTCTTGCAGGTGAAACGGGAATTAGAGGTAAGATGCTTACTGCACAGTACCTTGAAGCCCACCAAGAAATTGAAGTCAGGTTCTTCTTAAAGAATCTTGATCTTGATTCTTGGAACGCAGAATTCTATCTTTAATAAGTATCCTTATACTCTCTATGGGTATAAGGATATCTATTCTAAAACTTCCCATTGTACAAGGAGATATCTATGGCTCTTCTCTCTCAAGCTTATCCCTCAGCCTTTTGGTTACAGTTTAATGATAATGACGGGCATCCATTAGCTAATGGATACCTGAAGACGTTTTTAGCTTCCGATCACTCGCAGCCTATTCAGACATATACATATCCTGGAAGTGGAGTAAAGAACGCTACGACTATTTCTCTCGATGAGGGTGGTCGTTGTACTATGGCTCTTGAAACCGATAAGGCGTATTATGTAGAACTTTATGATTCTAATGACGCTCTTCAAGGCACATGGGATAACGTTACTAGCGGTGGCGGAGAAGGATCAGGAAGTTCCTATCAATTTGTGTCTACAGATAATAGCATTACCATTACTCAGGATGGTAATATTATTAATCTCACTATCACAGCTGTTGAGAACACTTACGGAACGTTTACTTCTACCGTTAGAGATACTGATAAGAATATTGATTGGCAGACTAGAGTAGATGGCAATATCAATATCTCCCAGTCTAATGATCTTCTGCTTCGCCATGGTCAGCTTTATCATGCTACACTGAGACTGAAGTTAGCTATTGGTACTCTTGGAACTGACTTTGAAACGTGTGCTGTTACGGATTCTACCGGAGAAAGATATACATTTACTGTGGATGAGAGCGTTCATGAGTGGGAAAGCGAAATCTCATGGGATGTTAAGGCTCCGTATGCAGCATACAAGATTGGTTTGGATCTTCCTTCCAATATTGAACTGTCGTCTGCTACTCTGTTTATCCATGGTGTTAATGCTGTCGGAGGTGGCGGCGGAAGTGGATCTAATGTTGTTGTAACTAGCGATGATGACTCCGTCACAGTCAGAGAACACGCCGTGGGTGACACAACAGTTTTTGATCTTCATGTCGATGTTCATACGTTTGGGTTCATTGATATTGAGGAATAACAATAGGAGAAACAACCATGGCTACAGTAAGATATGCCAGTACAATTGACGAACATCCAATATACGCCAAGCGTGCAGAACGTGACAAGAATGGCGATGTAATTGACACAACCTACCTCAAGAAAACTGACGAACACGTTCTTGATGTAGTTAACAAAGACGGTACTTCGCTTGTCAATGCTCAGAAGAAGGCAGTAATCCCGGTCACCGATGTTAAGGTAAACAGCACATCTGTGGTAGATGAGCATGGCTCTGCTAACGTGGCTGTACCTGTGATCGGATATATTGATATCGAAGAATAACGGAGGAAGCGATGGCTACACGCAGGTTTGCGAATACTATTAACGAAAAACCTATCTTTGCCGAAAGATCATCTAAGGATCAGAATGGTGATGTAATCGACCAGACCTATTTAAAGAAAGCAGAAGCCCAAGCCGAAAGCGAAGCGGTAGCTGCAGCTTTGAATAATCTGGACGAAAGAGTCAGTGCAAACTCGCAAGCCATTGCTAATCCTAATCTTGGCACTAGAACGGCTGATAGCTTAAATGCCCAAGAGTTGTATAAGGGTAGTAAGAAAGTTGCAACCATTGAAGATATCGGTGATGCAACCCTTACCATTCAGAAGAACGGCTCTACCGTTCAGACCTTTAATGCTAACTCTAAGACCAACAAGACAGCGAACATTTCCGTACCGACTAAGACTAGCCAGCTCACGAACGATAGCAACTTTGTGAGCGACAGTTCTTATGTTCATACAGACAATAACTTCACGAACTCCGACAAGAATAAGCTCGATGGCATTGCAGCCGGAGCTGAAGTAAACGTTCAGAGCGACTGGGATGAGTCTAATAGCTCTAGTGATGCTTACATTCGGAATAAGCCGACTCAGTATACGCTTGTCGAAGGATCTAACGTTCATCTAGTTGAAGATACCACTAATCATACGCTTACTATCAGTAGCGATGACACGGTCTACACAGGTGGCACAGGCATTAATGTCGATCCCACGACTCATGAGATTTCTATTGATACTGAAGATGTGCAGGTAGACTTCTGGCACGGTGGTAGCTCTAGTGCGATTGCAAGCGGCTCTAACCTTAATGCAAACGTGTCTTCTACGGCTTATAGAGGTAACTCGATCTATGTGTCTAGCGGTGCAATTACGCTTAAACCAGGTACATATGCCGTCAATGCGTTTGTAAAGGTCGATAACCTCAATGCAACCCTTGACAAGAACCTTTATAAGCTTACTGTCAGCGGTGGCTTTACAAATGGTCAGCCCACAGTTGTATTTGACTTTGACAACTCTTATGCTCATGAAGAGATCATAGAAGTCAGCTTCCTTACCGCAAATCTTGGAAGTTCCGATGTAGCTCTTGGGATTACCTGTGATGCTCTCAGTCAGCTCTCTGGCTTGGCGGTAAAGCTCACGTACGCTCAGGTCTACAACTTGAGTGGCATTGTCGGAAGCACTGGCTCTAGCGGTGGGACAACCACGATTACGCTATCTAGTACTGACGGAAGTGTCACTATTACGGAAAGCACTGTCGGGGATACTAAGAACTTTAACCTTAGCGTTCCAGCTCAAGTGCAAGCTGATTGGAGCCAGACTAACTCTAGTGCCAAAAGCTATATCCGTAACAAACCGGATCTCACTGTATATGCGTTGGCTTCTTCAGTTCCTACTAAGACTAGTGATCTCACTAACGATAGTGGCTTTATTACTCTTAGTGATGTGCCTGCCCAAGAGCAAGCCGATTGGGATGAAGCTGATTCGAGTGCTGCTTCGTATATCAAGAATAAGCCTACACTCTTTGACGGAAACTATGACCATCTCACTAATAAGCCTGATCTTAGCCAGTATGCCTTGGTTAGCTCTTTGGCTGATGTTGCGACTTCAGGGTTATATAGCGATCTAAGTGGTAAGCCTGATCTCAGTGTATATGTGCTTAAGACTACTCAAGCCGATACTGACCAAGCTGTAGCAGCTGCTTTGAATAATCTCGATGCACGCATGAGTAACGCTGAGAGCAATATCGCTAACCCCTATCAAGGCTCAAGGACGTTTGACGAGATCAACTCTCAAGTCATTAAGCTTGGTGGTAAGGATATTACTACACAGCTCAATGCAGCTATTGCAGAGGCTCAAGCGGCTAGTCAAGCGGCTAGTCAAGCGGCTAGTCAAGCGGCTAGTGCCGCTCAGTCTGCCGTTGCGGAACTTGCAGAACCGACTGCAGCAGCTTTGAATAACCTTGATGCCAGAATCGATAGCCTTACCGAAAACGCTTTGGCTAAGAATCTTGGTGATAGGACTGCAGACAAGCTGAATGCTCAGGAGTTGTATAAGGCTAGCAAAGAGGTTGCAACTGTAGACCAACTTCCTACTGTCAATAATGCTACTCTCACGATTCAGAAGAACGGAACTAGCCTTGGAACGTGGACTGCAAACCAGTCTACCAATAAGACTATTAACGTAACGGTTCCGACTAAGACTAGTGAGCTTACTAATAACAGTAACTTCGTGGCTGATGCTTCGTACACTCACACTGATAACAACTTCACAACTGCCCTTAAGCAAAGGCTTGAAGGTATTGCAGCTGGAGCCGAGGTGAACGTACAGAGCGATTGGGATGAAAGCAATAGCAGCAGCGATGCCTATATTGCCAACAAGCCTACGCAGTACACGCTCATCCCTGGTACCGGGATTGTGCTAACGGAAGATACGACTAATCACACGCTGACAATCAGCTTAGCGTAAAAATATATTCCTATAGACCAAAAAGTCTATAGGAATATTACATTATGTCCAACACAATGGATTATCGCTCCCTCCTACAGGAGCATAACCTTACCGAGAGACTGACTGGAGCCTCAGTCTGAGTAAGCGACATATTCGACAATACTCATCTCTCACGTGTCTTACAGTCTCAGACATGGCTTGTCATCGACCATTAGGAAGTTGGATTCTTATGCTTATTATAAGCAAAATACCTTTCTTTCTGGGATAACGACTTTAGGAGAATATATAAGTTATCTGTTTCGGAATTAAAACGATATGTAGTTATCTTTCCGTTTGGTTGTTTGGCATATAGCTTCTGGTGTACTTTGTCATATGACTTCTGATATTCTCTTCTACTTTCAAAGGTGCATACTCCGTACTTTTCTCTACTTTTAATCGTTCTTGACGTATTTCTGCAGTTAGTTTCTCTATCTATCCACCTTAAATTCTCAGGTCTATTGTCAGCTTTATCACGATTTATATGATCAACCTCTGGGAGATTGTTTGGATTAAGATGAAAGGCTAGAGCTATGAGACGATGAATTGAATATGTTCTTCCATCTATATGGAGACTTTTATATCCTTTAGATTTCGTTGAACCTTTTGTTCTTACCATAGTGTTATTAGATCTATTCAAATACTCTACAGACCCATCATCATAGCAATATATTAGTCTGTCATCTGATAATTTAAGAGTACGCTGCATTTATATATCCTTCTTGTAAACGTTTTATTGAAACAATACTCAGTTGGAAACTTATGTGCAACGAAATTAGCAAAAAATTTATTCTTCCGAAGACTGGCATAGAGGTGACAGCCTTCAGTGATGGCAGATTTGAATATATTAATAGCCATGGTGAACCCATGTGTATTTTAGGTGCCGTTCAAAGTAATGGGACCTTAAAGCTTGGTGTTAGAAAAGGTAATGTCAGAGATGACATCGCAGCCCACCTGATCATCGCAAACTTGTTCCTGCCTAATCCTAACAATAGTACGAAAGTCGAGTGGAAGGACGGAAATAAGTGTAACAATGCCGTTTCCAACCTTAGATGGAAGGTTAAAGGCAAAGGAACGACTAACAGTATCCTGTCACGCTCATGCACCGAAATCCCTAAGAACTATAAGGACATCGACAGGTCTAAGCGTGAGACAGAGTTAATCATCATTGAAGCTCACGGAGAGGAGTACAAATTTATAAAGACTCTCTCCTATAATCCCAAACTTTCGATTGAATAAGAGGATATGCATATGGTAATTAAAGACTCAGACTGGGTGACTTTAATCAGTATTGTTCAGCACATGGAAATCAGGATTCAAAAGCTCGAAGCTGCCGTAAAGAAGCTTGGGATTGATACTCACCCTGAGATGACTGACACAGAAGTTCAACAGCTTATCGATAGCTTAGTATAGGAGGAGCTATGGCAAACATTTGGTATACCTATAACGGTCATCCGCTTAATAGTGGACACGGCATATGCGGAAAGTCTATCATCCCTCCTCAACCGCTAACGTTTAGATTTCAGTTCGGCTATAATGATGTGGGCTATGATCCTAGTAACTTAACTCCTGACTCAAATAGCTGTGCAGAAAGCTATACATGGTCTAATGTATCAGCGAACATTTGGGATTGCACTGTTACTCGTAAGAGTTCTGTTAGCAATAACTCTGCAGAAGGATTATTCCGCAATGTATTTACAGCTTCAAACATTCCATATAGCACAGGAGTCTATACTGTCTATCTGACTCAGGTTCCCGATACTAGTGCTATCACGAACATGAGTCATATGTTCGACTATTCTTCCATGCTTAGTGGTAGCGTTCCTCTCATGGATACGAGTAACGTAACTGACATGAGTTATATGTTCAACGGTACTGGATTTTCTAGCTTCCCGGCTTTCAATACGGGTAAAGTTACTGACATGAGCTGGATGTTCGCTAATGGTAGAGGAGGATTTACTCTTCAGTTGATGGACACAAGCAAAGTAACGAACATGAGCCACATGTTCTACTTTGCTTCTCCTGCTGGAACTCTTCCTTCGTTCGATACGAGCAATGTGACGGATATGAGCCACATGTTCGAGCAGGCTTCTCTGTCTTATGTACCTGGGCACGTTACAACTATTCCACAGTTCAATACGAGCAGAGTTACAAACATGAGCTACATGTTTGCTAATAATAGCGGCTTTACGAGCATTCCGCTTCTTGATACGAGTAATGTTGAAGACATGAGTTACATGTTCTACAAGTGTGAAGGTCTTACATCTATTCCGCAGTTTGATACAGGCAAGGCTGTGGATATGAAGTACATGTTCTCAGGAGCTAAGGATATCACGACCATTCCTACGCTAAATGCGGCATCAGCTGTTAATATTAACGGAATGTTTGCTGTTTCTAATTACTGGTATAGCGATGCTCCTAAGATTACGACTGTGCCATTGTCTAACACTGGTAACGTGCAATCGATGTACAATCTTTGCCAGAAGTGCTCTACGCTGACTACTATACCGTTGTTGGCTACCGATAGTGTTACATCTTGCAGCTTTGCATTTGAAGAATGTGTTAATGTGACAGGAGGGGCTTTGGCTCTGTATCAACAGATGAGTACTCAAGCCAATCCGCCTTCTAGCCATCAGAACATCTTCATCAATTGTGGTTCTAGTACAACTACAGGTGCTGCAGAATTGGCAAGCATTCCTCAGTCATGGGGAGGATTGGCAAATGGATAAAGCCCTATCTGCATTAGATCAAATTGGTAAGAAAGTGGGTGTATGTGCAGCGTTATTCGTAGCGTATTTGTATTTTCAAATGCAAGATATTAAGAAAGATATAGAACGGCTAGACCGAACTACATCTGATCTAGCCGAAGTAAAACAAGATATAAGTGCGATTAACGCTAAGCTTCAAATTATTCTTGATGATTATTCTTCAAAGAAATATATTCTAAAAAGCGGTCACGCAAACTAAGTGGCTTAAGTCTTTTGTATAGCCACTCAGGAATATAATGATACGCAGTTTTAGTTCCGTCTGGCTTGATCATATTAAGAGACTTACCTCTTAAATGACGTAATTGCTTTTCGTATTCTCTCCTACTCTCACAACGTCTAACAGATATAAAAGGATTTCTATTAATAACAATTGATGAATTCTCGATGTTTTCTTTAGCTGTAACCCATCTGAGATTAGTAGCTCTATTATCACTACGATTTCTATTAATATGATCTACGAAAGGTACATTACGCTTGTTTGGTATAAAAACTTCAGCTATTAGTCTATGTACTGAATAGACTGTTCCTCCTATGCGTATACAATAATAACCATTGTGATGCATGAATCCTTTCGTATAATTGCATTTCTTGCTCATGCTTCTAACACGATTAAGTATCATTCCGTCCTCTCTAACGAATCTCTTAACGAAAGGATGGAGAATGGACATTTTACCAGTGAGTGTTGAACAAATCATATTATATCCTCTCAAATTAAAAATACCTCCTAGAGTTAATCCCTAGGAGGTAGTCACGTTTCACAACGTTACATTCTAAAGTTGTGAGATTAGTCATATCAAACTTGACATTGATAACAATAAGGAGACAATTTATGAGCGTTCCCAACAGTTCAATTTTGTGGTCGGTACAGCAAGATCTTACCGATAGTCAGAAGCAGCAGGCAAGATCTAACTGCGATGCTGTGAAAGCCAAGACCACTTCTACAGCCATTCCTCCCGTAGATACAGTCATACAGACTCTTCAAATCGTTGCTGACGGAAGGGTCAAAGCTGATGGAAGTGATGTTGGGCTACTTGCTCCCTCCGTTGGGCAAACTGACGCAGGAAAACTTCTTGTGGCAAATTGGTCGGGATCTCCTGGGATTGGTAAAGCAAACTGGCAGGATGGCAATAACTATCTGAACAACGTCTTTATCGCTGTCTATGGAACAACAAGCTATTCTGATATTGTTGCTGCCATCAGTGCAAACAAGGCTATCTTACTTAAGGTTGCAAACACCAAGTTCATTCCGCTAAGTAGATACGTAGCCAACTCTAGTGCTATCTTTACTTCCATCAGCATGGAAGGCAACATGATTACTGGCGGTATCATCCACTATGTTGTAAACTCTTCTGGGTGGCAGACTAGTCCGAACCTCTATAACGGCAATCAACAGATCAATCTTCCGTCTTGCGGTACAGCCAACGTAACTACAACCGTTCAGGATACAGCTAGCGAATGGCTCGTTGTAGGTCATCTTAAGATTGGCGGTATGGGTACACAGGGTGGTGGTATCGATATCTTGCTCAAGAATGCCTTTGCAAACGGTAATATCACTGTTCAGTATCATACCC